>OBWW01000572.1_pt1 | contig 26756 bp, 18 predicted proteins | sample 1538091 | NCBI WGS metagenome assembly OBWW01 (sample SAMEA2580125, study PRJEB22360) | human gut metagenome | biome: human gut; feature: human-associated habitat; material: faeces | place: Denmark | collected 2008/2010 | reverse complement strand
TTTGACATGAGCGGGGGCGTCTTCGTTGCCGTTGCCGCCGCCGGTACCGTTGCCGGTGCCGCCCGCACTGCCCGAGGCCGCTACGGTAAAGCTTGCGGATCCGTCGCTGGCGAGCGTGTAGTTCTGCGCCGCGTCGCCCAAGAGACCGTTCACGCGCACCCAGTACGTTCCTACGGCAAATGTTTCGCCCTCGACCATTGCCGTGCCCGGAGCGCCGTCCGCATCGTGCACAAACTCGAGCTGGGCCGTGCAGGCATCGGTTTCGAGCTTGCCCTCGAGCAGCGCCGCGACCTTTGTGCGCACATCCTCGCCGGCCTTAAGGCCTTCGAGCCCCTCAAAGTGGGGTGTCAGTGCGCGCGGATCGATATCGATGGGCACGGATCCCTGCAGCCCCGTAACGGTCTCGTTGCCCAAGGCGTCGACATCCACGTATTCGATGGTAAACGCATAGCCCGAAGCCGCCACGTTGAGTACGTTGCTGCTGTCGACAAGGCGGAAATGGCCCTCGCCAACGGTCTTGCCATCCTGGAGCGAGGCATCGCTCAGCGAGTCGCCGTACGTCATGCGCATGCGGGTCGGGAGGCAGCACGAAGCCGACTGCGTGTGCTTCGTATCGTAATTGTAATTGCGCTGGTAGATGCTCCGGGCCAGCGCCGCATCAACAAAGTCGGATGCGATGATGCCAATGTGCTTGAGGTAATCTGACTTTGTATCCTCGGTGCCGCTGGGATTGATGTACGGGCTCTTGTACAGATGCTCGTTGACTACTCGTGCCGAGGTAAAAGGATTGCCTCCGTGCGACAAGCCCGTGCAGCTGGTGTAGTTGATAGACCAGCAACGCTCCTGGACTTGCACCTCGGCCCCGGCATCGTCCACGACGTCCACCTTGTTGCACGTGCGCCCGGTCGTTTCCTTCAGCGCATTATCGACCCAGCTGAGCTTGTCGGTTCCCGTGAGTTTGTACTTGTCCTGGGCATATACCTTGGTGCAATAGGGCTCTTCATTGCCCGTTTCCCCTATGGCTTCAAATCCCCGCGCGTCTTGGACGAGACACATCGACTGCCCGGAATGCGCCTTGATCTTGTCATCCCATTGGGTGAGGTCGAGGCCCCACGTGTGGCCGCTTACGCTGTTGCCGGCGAGCCCAAATCGACGCAGCAGGACGATCTTTCCGCGCACCTCGCCCAGCGTGGGGACGTGGCTCGACGTGTAGAACAGGTTGGGGTTATCGGCCATAACCTTGGCGAAGGCCGTCGTTATGCTTTCGTCGGTAGCCTCATCGTTGCCGCGCGATGCGAGCATGATGAGCGCTTCTGACGGGTTTTCGTTCAAAAACGTTTTGAAGTACCCGATGACATCGGAGAGATGCAGATAGTTCCCGTCTTTTTTGAGTAGGTAGAAAATCCCGTGGTCGATGCCGGGGTCATCGCCCTTTCCGAGCCGGATATCAAAATAGCGAATGCCTTCGAGCAACTGCGTGGGAATGTAATCCTGCTGGCATTTTACTTGCGAGGATTGGGGCTCAGTGTCGTTGTCCACGCTGCAGGTGCCCGAATCGTGCGTACCCGGGATGCTCAGCTCGTCGAGGAACTTGTTGTCGTCGACGTATTTCATCCAACATGGTCCGTCGACGTAGCTGCTGTACGTGATCCAGTCGAGGCTGCTAACCGTGGCATCGTTCTTTTTCATGTCGTAACCGATAAGTTCGAGCTCCCACGGAATGCTCTTACTCTTATGGCAGATCTTATTGTTGTCCTGGTCTTCGCCGTTCGATTCTATTGCCAGGTACTTAATGTCTTTTTTCTCGGTTTCTTTCTCGACCGTGCGGTCTCGGATGATATAGGTTCCGTTTGATTGACGCTCGAACGCAAAAGCGCGGCTGGGCTTGTTGTCATACTCGCCGCCCCATACGTGGATGACCTTTCCATCTTTGTCAGAGTCGTCGTCGACCGACCAAATGCTGTAGCCCGTCTTTTTATGCTCTTCGAAATTGAGCAAGGTGCGGATAGCATACCAGTTTGTATCGTCATTCTTGGTCGTTACGTTCTCAAGGATGAGCTTGCTGGACGTGCCGTCGTTAAACAGGTGGCAGACGTTGCCGCGAACGTTGCCGTCTTGGTTGACGCTCGCGGTGCGAAAATAGCCCGCGGGGCGAAGGCGAATGACGAAATTGTCGAGGCTGTCCGACGGTGCGGGTGTGTTGTCTGCAAATGCCGCTCGCAGGGGAATGCCCGGCGCTGCGGTTTCGGGCAGGCTTGCAAGTGGTGACAACGCCGCAAGCCCTAGGCCCAGCGTAAACGCTCGGCGGCTGATGGCATGGTGTTCGGTCATAACTTCTCCATTCGCAGAGTGCGGTTATGCGATAGTTTTGGTCACTATACTGCCCAGATGTTTAAAGATGCTGGTTTAATTGTCTGCGCGGCGCAATAAATCGGTGGGCGGACGTGTTGGGGTGTTTGTCGTTTTCGTACTGTTGCCACATTTGGGGCGGTTCCGGCGTCCGGCATCCTCGCGTTCGTCGGCTACAGGCATAAGAAAGGGAGGGTCGGTTTACCGGCCCTCCCTGGGTACGAAGCGCTGGGGTACCGTCGCTTGTTTGCACTGCGACCGTGTTTCCCGTTGCGCTCGCCAGTCGCTTAGCGCTTGATCTCGATATCGTCGAGCTTGACGTCCATGGCCTCGGTCTTGGCCTCGGCGATGTCGTCGGCAAATTCCAGAGACTTCATCATGGTCTCGACGGCGTCCTTGTGCTCCTCGACGTTGTCGATACGCACATACACACTGCCGCCGTCAACGTCGGTGAAGTATTCGGTCGTTACGCCGCCCGAGTGTGTATAGGAAGCGTTGCGCCAAGTCTTGCCGTTGTACTTGACGGGGTCATTCTCGGTCCACTCAAAGCTGGCATTCCACTTTGCCTCGTAGTCGAACAGCTCGTCGGCGTTCTTGTCAGGATCGAAGACGGGGATGAAGCGATCGCTGGCGTGCTCGCTCTCGGTGAACTTAAACTGGGCCCTGTCGGCGGTGTCGCCGGCAACGTCGGTAATCTCGACGCCCTCGGGAACCTCGACCTTAAACCAAATGAAGTCGGTCCTCATATCCACGGCTGGCTTTTCTGCCCCGCCGCCACCGCCACTTCCGGTAGCGTCGCCGCTGCCACCGCAGCCCACCAGGGCAACTGCGGCAAAGAGACTGATGCAGAGGGTGAGAATCGCAAAGGCCTTCTTTTTCATGGTCGTGTCCTCCTCGATCTGTAACCGCCCATGGATTACCTGTCTTTACTGTACGCGTGGACGGCTCGCTAGGGTGGGCCATGTGTCCCATTCTGGGGGCTGGAATTGCGCCGACAAGTGGCAATATGTGCGGTCGCAAAAGAGGGGAGGGCCGATGCTGTCGGCCCTCCCCGGGTTGGGCGCCCGTTGTTTTAATGGGGCGCATGTGCGCGGGTGCGCGTAGGCGCGTGCGGGTGTCCCGTTACTTGATCTCGATGCTCGAAATCTCGACTTCGCGTGCCTCGGAAACTGCCTCTTCCATGTTATCGGGGAACTCGATGGAGTTGAGGAGTGCCTCGGCTTCTTTCTTGTGCTGGTCGAAGTTCGAGATGAGGACGTAGACGCTTCCCGGCTCAACATCGGTAAAAAGCATGGTTGAGATGCCGCTGTTGTCCTCGTATGTTCCGACGAGCCACGTCCTGCCGTTATACTCGACGGACCCGCCATCCTTCCACTGGAACGTATCCCCCTTCTTTTCCGCCTGGTCGGCGTGGGATTCCTCGGCCGTCAGCGCTTTTTTCCAAACGGGGATAAAGCGATCGGCCGAGGCGTTCTCGTCTTCGGGGAAGGTGAGCTGGACCCTGTCGGCATTCTTGCCGGCAGAGTCGCTTACGCCGACGCCCTCGGGCATCTCGACCTTAAACCAGATGTAGTCGGTCTTCTTGGCGACGGGGGCCTTTTCCTTGCTCTCGCTCTTGGGGGCGCTGCCGCCGCCCGATGCGCTCCCGCCGCAGCCCACAAGGGCGAGCGCGGCAAAGAGGGCGATGCAAAGGGAAAGGATTGATAGGGTCTTTTTCATCATGGTGGCGTCCTCCTTGTCTGCTGATGACATCACGGCGCCGCATGCTGTTGGGGTACTGATTGCGCTGGCGGCGGATGTCTCTGTGTACTGTGCGACTTATGCCTCCGTTCATCGCTTGTGGCCGTTGCGCGGCCGTTCCCCAACGGGTTCCTTACTGGCCGTTCCCCAACGGGTTCCTTACTTATAGATATGCCCCAGCTTGTGCTGCTCGGGAGTCTCGAAAGGTGGGCCATGTGTCCCATGTTTGCGTTGGCATGGCCTATCGTGTGCCATAGAAATCCGCGATGGCCAGGTGCGCTGACGCTTGAGTACTTATGGGCTAGACTTAGCACCATTATGTGATCGATGCAGTCGGTCGGCGGTTGCCGCCCGACCGATGTATATGACTTGAAGGTGCGTGCGTATGAGCCAAGAGATGATGGACAAGACCTGCCGCGGGTTTGCCGAGGCGCTGGCCGCGGGGGAGCCGGTTCCCGGCGGTGGCAGCGCGAGCGCCTTTGTGGGCGCGCTGGGTGCCTCGCTGTGCGGAATGGTTGCCCGCTACGGTGCGACCAATCCCGCGCTTGCTGATCGTGCGGATGACCTGGCGCGCGCGTTTGCTCAGGCTGATGAGCTGTCCCAGGAGCTTGTCGAGTTGGTTGCCGAGGACGTTCGTGCCTACGGGCAGGTGTCCGCGGCGTACGGTATTCCGCGTGACGATCCGGCTCGAGCGACCGCGATTCAGGATGCGCTGCATGTGGCCGCTATGCCGCCGTATCGCATTATGGATGCCTGCGGGCGTGCGCTGGCGCTGCTCGAGGACATGGCCGACAAGGGTTCGCGTCAACTGCTGTCCGATGTGGCGTGCGGCGCCGTGTTCTGCCGTGCCGCTATGCAGGGCGCGAGCTTGACGCTCTTTGCGAACACCACGTCTATGAAGGATCGCGCTCGTGCTGAGGAGCTCGAGACGGCGTGTGATGAGTTGCTCGACACATGGTTGCCGCGCGCCGATGCGCTGGCGCGCCGCGCCTCCGACGCTGCAAGGAAGAGAGGATAGTCATGGCTGAACTGCTGAAGGGTGCTCCCGTTGCTCGCGCTTTGACCGAGGAACTTGCTGTTCGCTGTGCCGCCTTGCGTGAGCGCGGCGTTGTGCCGACGCTGGCCATCGTGCGTGTGGGCGAGCGCGACGACGACCTGTCCTACGAGCGCGGTGCACTCAAACGCTGCGAAAAGGTGGGCATCGAAGCTCGTCGCGTTTTGCTTCCTGCCGATGTTTCGCAGGATGAGCTGCTGGCGGCTATCGAGGGCATCAATGCCGACCTGGCTGTTCATGGCTGTCTGATGTTCCGCCCGCTGCCCGCCGGCCTTGACGAGAACGCCGTCGCCGCAGCGCTCGATCCCGCCAAGGACGTTGACTCCATGACGCCGGCTTCGCTGCTCACCACGCTTTCGGGGCGCGGCGAGGGTTTTGCCCCCTGCACAGCCGAAGCCGTGCTTGCTTTGCTGGATCATTACGGCGTTGAGTTGGATGGAGCTAAGGTTGCTGTGGTCGGGCGCTCGCTGGTGATCGGGCGTCCTGTTGCCGCCATGCTTACGGCGCGCAATGCGACCGTGACGACGTGCCATACGCATACGCGCGACCTTGCTGCCGAGTGCCGTGCTGCCGACATTGTGGTTGCGGCCGTTGGACGCGCGCGTACGATTGGCGTGGATGCCGTTCGCGAGGACCAGACGATTATCGATGTTGGCATTAATTGGGACGAGGCCGCTGGCAAGCTGGTCGGGGACGTCGATTTTGATGCTGCGGCGCCGGTCGTTAACGCCATCACGCCCGTGCCGGGCGGCGTGGGGGCTGTGACCACCGCGATTCTCGCCAAACACGTGATTGAGGCGGCGGAGCGCGCATCGAAATAGGCGTTTTGGGCTGTTTGAGGGGGTTAGCTATATACCACGTGCTCAAACAATGCCGAATATGAGTACTGTTGCCAAGATAGTCACATATGTCTTACGTCTTTTTGGCTTCCTAACGGTATCCATTATCGTTAGGAAGCCTATTTTATTGAACTTATGGGGAATAACGTTGTCTTGCTTTTGGGTAAATGGGGATTTTCGGCACTCGTTACAGGGAAATTTGCTGCCACTAAATTGGTGACAGTACTCATATTTGGCATTTTTTGACCACGGGGGCTGCCGAGGCCGTGGTTTCGCCCTTTCTGCTCCGAAGCGATACACTGTTGCCGTTTGATTTCTTCGCTCAAGGAGGATGCGCATGCCGTGCACAACGATTCTGGTCGGTAAGAACGCGAGCTACGACGGGTCGACGCTTGTCGCGCGTAACGAGGACTCGTCCAACGGGGTGTTTGAGCCCAAGCGTATGCGCGTGGTGCATCCCGACGAGCAGCCGCGCGTCTACACGAGCGTCCTGAGTCACCTGACCGTTGAGCTGCCCGATAACCCCATGCGCTACACGAGTGTCCCCGATGTTGTCCCGGGCCACGGCATCTGGGCCGAGGCCGGTTTCAACGAGCTCAATGTGGGCATGTCCGCAACCGAGACGCTCACCACCAATGAGCGCGTTCGCGGCGCCGACCCGCTCGTGGACTACGTGCCCGCCAAGGGCAACGAGGGTGAGGACGGCTATGTGCCGGCGCAGCCTGGTGGCCTGGGCGAGGAGGACATGGTGACCCTGGTCCTGCCGTACGCTAAGTCCGCCCGCGACGGCGTTCGTATCCTGGGCGACCTGCTCGAGCGCTACGGCACCTACGAGAACAACGGCATCGCCTTTAGTGATGTGGACGAAATCTGGTGGCTCGAGACCATCGGTGGTCACCACTGGATTGCCAAGCGCGTGCCTGACGACGCCTATGTGACCATGCCCAACCAGCTGGGTATCGACAGCTTTGACCTGGATGACGCCGAGGGCGCCCAGGCCGACCACATGTGCTCCGCCGACTTGCGCGCCTGGATGGCCGAGTGGCATCTGGACCTGACGCTGGGCGTCGAGGGCGACGGCCCGGCTGCGGTCTTTAACCCGCGCGAGGCCTTTGGCTCGCACAGCGACAGCGACCATGTCTACAACACGCCGCGCGCCTGGTACATGCAGCGCTGCCTCAACCCCAGCGACGTGTGGGATGGTCCCGACGCCGACTACACGCCCGAGAGCGATGACATCCCCTGGAGCCGTGTGCCCGAGCGCAAGGTGACCATCGAGGACATTAAGTACGTACTCTCGAGCCACTACCAGGGCACGGAGTACGACTGCTACGGCAGCAAGGGTACGCCCGCCACGCGCGGCGCCTATCGCCCCATCGGCATCAACCGCAACAGTCAGCTTTCCGTGTTGCAGCTGCGCCCCTATGCGCAGCCGGCCTACCGCGCCGTGCAATGGATGGCGTTTGGCTCCAACTCGTTTAACGCGCTCGTGCCGCTGTACGCCAATGTCGAGACCATGCCCGAGTACTATGCCGACACGCAGTCTCGCGTGACGTCCGAAAACTTCTACTGGGCCAACCGCCTGATCGGCGCGCTGGCCGACGTCCGTTTTCATGAGTGCGGCCGCGCTGTGGAGGACTATCAGGAGAAGGTCGGTGGCATGGGCCACAAGCAGATCCATGACGTCGACGCTGCCGTAGCCGCTCTGCCCGAGGCCGAGGTGCCTGCCGAGCTTGCACGCGCCAACGAGGCCTTTGCCGAGCGTGTCCGCGTGGAGACCGATGCCCTGCTGGGCAAGGTGCTCTACACCACGAGCTGCGCCATGAAGAACTCTTTCGCGATGAACGACAACGTGAGGTAGGGATTTCCCGTCGATCGAATAGCGCTAAAACGCTTTGTCGCTTTCACTCAATCTTGGGTACAAGAACGCCAATGCAGTTGTTTGTGATTGGAGACAGCCATGGTTATGAAACTCGATCAGCTTGTTAACGGTGCCATCAACGTGGGCTTCGGCGCCGCCGCCGTTGCCGTCGAAGGCGGCAAGAAGGTCCTCGACGACCTTAATACCAAGGGCGAGCAAGTTCGCAAGGACGCCGGCGCCCCCGATATCGCCCGTAGCGTGTCCGACATGTTCGAGCAGGCCGGCGGTACCATCTCCGATCTGACCGAGCGCTTGGGCATGCAGGGCGAGACCGCGGCCCAGCGCGTGCTCGACGAGCTCATCCTTGCCCGCGTCCGCGTTATGACCGCCCCCGAGCGCACGGCCTTCCTGGCCCATGTGCGCGACATCGTCGATTCGGTCGAGGACAACGTGACCTCGGTGCCCGTCGAGTCCGTTGAGCCCGACGATACGAAGGATACCGAAGAGGCCGAGTAGCAGCGCAGATGGCAGATTCCACCACCGATTACAACAATCTAGATCCCTTGGGTGACGAGGCGGCGGTTGTCGATGAGGTCGATGCCGCCGTCTCGGGCGCTCGCAAGAAGCCGCGCGCTGTCGATATGGTGCCCGAGGAGCCCGACGCGATGGCGCCGGACGAGGAATACCAGCTCACGCCGGCGGGTCGTCGCGAACGCATCGGGCAGATTGTTCGCCTGGTCAAAAAGTACCGCGTGTGGGATAACCTCACGCCGGTTCGTTTGCGCCGCCTGCTCGAGGAACTCGGCCCCATGTTCGTCAAGATGGGGCAGATTCTGGCCAACCGGTCCGAGATTCTGCCGCAACGCTTTTGCGACGAGTTGCGTCGTCTGCGCTCCGACGTGGAGCCGGTGCCGTACGAGGTCGTACTCAGTTGTCTGGAAGAAGAATACGGCCTGCGCCTGGGGGAGATGTTCGATGCGATCGACCCCAATCCGCTTGGTAGCGCATCGCTCGCGCAGGTGCACCGCGCTCGTCTGGTGACGGGCGAGGACGTGGCCGTCAAGGTGCAGCGCCCCGGTGCGCAGCAGGTTATGGCACAGGACATCGATATCATCCGCTCGGTGGTGCGTATCGTTTCCAAGTTCGTCAACACCGATCAATTCGTTGACCTGCACGGCGTAGTCGAGGAGTTGTGGACCTCGTTTCGCGAGGAGACCAACTTCTTGGCCGAGGCAAAAAACCTCAACGACTTCTACGAGTTCCATAAGAGCGTTCATGGCGTGACGTGCCCTAAATCCTATCTGGACCTGTGCACCGAGCACGTGGTGGTCATGGACTACGTCGACGGCATCTCCATCGCCGATCCTGAACGCTTGGTGGCCGAGGGCTATGACTTGGAAAAGATCGGTGCCGCAATCGTCGAGGACTACTCGACGCAGGTGCTCGACGACGGCTTTTTCCATGCCGACCCGCATGCGGGAAACATCATCCTCAAGGACGGCATCGTTTACTTTATCGACTTGGGCATGGTCGGACGCATGTCGAGCCACGATCGCGGTATCGTCAAGGACATGATTTTCGCCGTGGCCGAGGGCGATGTGCCCAAGCTCAAGGATTCGCTCATGCGCTTCGCCGTGACACGTGGCGACTCGGCTGAGCTCGATCATTCAGCCTTTTTGTCCGATCTTGACTTTATCGTGGCTGACTTTGCGGGCCTTGACCTGAAGGATCTGGATATCGGCGAGTTTTTGACCTCGCTGCTAAACCTTGCGCGTAAGAATGACGTTGAGCTGCCGAGCGTGGTGACGATGTTCGCGCGCGGCATGGTGACGCTCGAAGGTTTGCTGACCGAGTATATGCCCAACGTCAACATGATCCAAATCATCCAGACGCACATCAAAAACGAAAAAAGCACCTATGCGCGCGTGCGTGATATGGGACGCGATCTTGCCGCGAGCAGCTATCGCGCGGCAAAAGGCTCGCTCGAGGCGGCCGAGTATTTGGGCTTGGCTTCGCGTATGCTCACTCGCGGCCAGCTTAAGGTGAACACGCAGATCATGAGCAGCGATAAGGCGCTGCGACAGCTGGGCGGAATTATCGACCGCATGTCGATGGCTATCGTTATCGCTGGCCTGTTTATCGGTTCGTCGGTGGTGTACTACGCACGCATTGAGCCGGTTGTGTTCGGTATCCCGGTCATTGGCTTTATGGGCTACGTGAGCGCGCTGGTGCTGGCGCTTATGCTGGGTCGCAATATCTGGCTCAACAGCCACGGCGGCAAGCACTAGAGGCTGCGACCGTCACCGCATTCTCCTATCGCAAACAATAGCTTTTACCTTGGGCTTCGCCTGCGTGCGAGGCCCTTTTGCGTGATAGCATATTGACGGTTTTAATCGATGGCCTAGATGGTGGTGCGGAGACGCACGAATGCGCGGTTTTCCTGCGCGTTTGGGAGAATCGGGGTGCAAATCCCCGGCTGTACCAGTAACCGTAATTCCTCTTGGCTTGGGATGCTCGCGTCGCAGATCGGACGACGTGCCCGAGTCGTTAAGGTTAAGTCGGATCGCCTCCCATCTTGCATACGGCTGCGGCTTTTGCCGCCGGTGTGCATAGGGCTCTGGAGGGAAGGGGGACCCCGATGGGGGAACTCGAGCGCAACATGCGCGATGACGTGGGGCAGCCTCAAGGCAACGCTCCAAGTACAGACAGTAGGAGACAAATGGATATGGTTGAGGACGAGCGCGAGCGTGCCTCGTTGCATCGCCGTGGCGCGATTGCACGCGGTGTAGCCAAGCGCGGCCTGGTGGCATTCCTGGCCTTCGCGATGGCCTTTGGCACCACGCCGGCTCAGCTGTGGGCCGAGGGCGCCGAGGGCATTGCCGAGGCTGTGGCTCAGGCTGCGACGCCGGGCGAGGACGCAGCGCTTGCGGGCGGTACCGCTGAGCAGAGTGGCGCCGAGGTTTCGGATTCCGGGAGCGCGCCTGCAGCCAGTGCCGCCACAACAGAGGCAGCAACTGGCGACGAAGGCTCGGCGACGGGGGAGAGCCCTGCCACGAGCGAGCAGTCTTCGACGGCATCCGCTGGCCAAGCAGGATCTGCCGCCGCGGCTGCCGTCCAGACAGAGAACCCGACAGTAACCGGCGATGTCGCCAAAAAGCAAGTCGAGGTCTCGTTCTCGATTATCGGCACCGATGCCGACGGCAAGGCTCAGACCTGGGTGGCACCTACGCAGCTCAAGCTCGACGAGGGCGCGACGGCTGCGGATGCCTTCATTAAGCTGCAGCAGAAGACGGGCTTCAAGGCGGATTACGATCCGAACACGGCATACGGTTTCTACCTGAAAAGCATCACATCCCCGAGCGATGGCCGCACGCTTGCCTACGATCCGACGACTTACGCCTTCTGGCAGCTGTTCGTCGACGGCGCGTCTTCCTCGGTTGGCGCGAGTAGCGTTAAGCTCACCCAGGGGCAGAAGATTGAGTTTGCCTATACGGCTGGTAGCGCGTCCCCTGTCGTTAAGGACCAGGTTGCCGCAAATGTGACCGTCATTGGTCGCGATGCCCGGGGCAAGACTCAGACTTGGGTCGATAACGCGCAGTATGTGGTGACGTCCGGCTCGAGCGCGCTTGACCTTACGAAGGTCGCGCTCGAGGCGAATGGCATCGACGCCGTTGCTGCGGGCTCCTTCATTCTGAGCCTTAAGTACAACGGCGTTGAGCTGGGTACGCCGCTCGATTATTCGACCTATTGGCAGCTGTTCATCAACGGCAAGTCGAGCGGCTACACGGCAGACAATGTCACCATTCATGCTGGCGATACCGTTACGTGGTTCTACGGTGGCTGGGGCGACCAGTTGCCGTCCGATTCTGTTCATGCTTCCGTTCAGGTACTTGGTAAGGACAAGGACGGCAAGCAGCAGGTTTGGGCTTCGACGGGCCAGACGAGCCTCAAGGCAGGCTCCACTGCCAAGGATCTCCTTGAGCAGACCGGCCTTACTCTCGATGCTGGCGAATCGTCTTGGGGCTGGTTCCTCAACGGCATTTATTCGCCGTTCGATGGTAAGTCCTATGGCTGGGATGCTGCGACCAATAGCTATTGGCGCTTCTACGTAAATGGCAAGTTCGCCGACGTTGGCGCCGGTGCCTACGAGCTCCAAGAGGGTGACGCCGTCACCTTTATGTATGGTGCTGACGCCGATGCCCTTCCTGGCCAGGTTCTTGGTTCTGTCGATGTTATCGGTCCCGATGTCAACGGCAACAATACTCGCTGGGGCTCGGCAAGCAACGTTTCTCTGCCCGAAGGCTCTACGGCTCAGGATTTCATTGAGACGGTTCTGAAGGCAAAGCGCGTTGATTACAAGGCCTCCCAGAGTGGTGCATACTGGTTCCTCAATTCCGTTACTTCGCCGTACGATCACAAGCCGTATGTCTGGGATGCTGCGACCAATAAATATTGGCACCTGTATATCAATGGAGAGCCCTCCTTACTCTGCGCCAATCAGATTACGCTCAAGAGCGGCGATAAGGTTACGCTTGCATATACCACCGACGATTCGGCCATGCCCGATCCCGACAAGATTGTCGTGGACCCGAGCGCGACGACTCCTGATTGGGATGCCGAGTGGGCCGGCTACGGCAACAGTGGCAACGGTTCGACCGCAACGGATGCCAAGACGCCTGCGCAGGCTGCCGGTCTTAAGTGGGCCTTCGATTGGAAGGCCGAGTCTGGTCAGCAGTATGCCAACTGCAGCGAACCTGTCATCGCTAACGGCTTTGTGTACATCGCGACCGAGAACGAGCTCATTAAGATCGATTCGTCCACGGGCAAAAAGGTTGCCTCTGCGCCGCTTGCCTCCAAGGTGAGCTATACCTCTCGTCCGATCTATGCCAATGGCCTTATCATCGTTCCGCTCAACGGCGGTGCGGTCCAGGCGATTACTGCAGACAAGCTGATCTGCAAGTGGCTGACGCCCGGTTTGACGGACTTGACGCAGAGCTCCTGCACCGTCGTTTCGGACGGCGAGTACGTCTATGTAGGCTCGGTCGATATTTCGTATGACGAGAATTACAACGCGACCTACGGCAACGGCTCCTTTGCGCGCATTAAGATTGCCACGGGCGAAGTTTCTTGGCAGAACATCGACCCTGCCGAGGGCTATTACTGGACTGGTGCGGCTTTGACGGATAAGTATGCCATCGTTCCTACGAGCGCGGGCACGCTTAAGTGCATTGATAAGACGACGGGCGCTGTCGTTTCGACCATGAAGCTCGGCGCTCTCGCGAACGCCGACTGTGTCGCCGATCCGTCCAATGGTTCGACCTTCTATCAGATGACGCACGACGGAAAGCTCCATGTGATTTCGCTTTCGGCGAAGGGCGTACTGAGCGAGCAGAAGACGGTTGATCTGGGCCTTGCGAATAATCTGAGCGCCCCTGCGGTGTCTGGTGACAATCTGATTGTCGGCGGACAGACGGCTACTGGCTCTGCTCTGGTTCTCTATAACCTGAAGACGGGTAAGACCACGATGGTCGCTGCTGCCGACGGCAAGGCGCTGCCGGCTGGTCTCAACGGTATTGCTGCTACTCCGCTGGTGAGTGTTCAGGGCGGCAAGACCTATGTGTACTTCACCGTTAACAGCGCGGATAGCAAGGATTACGTCAACTACTCTGCTGGTGGTGGCGTGTATCGCTATACGCTCGGCGATGCAGAGGCGACGCAGATTTATGATGCGGCTGGCCATTACCAGTACTGTGACTCTCCGGTCATTGCCGATGCTTCTGGCAATCTCTACTACATTAATGATTCGGGCACGCTGTTTAAGCTTGGAGCTGTCGAGTCTTGGACGGTTGCCTTTAATTCCAACGGCGGGTCTGCTTGCGACACTAAGTTTGTTGCTACGGCCGACGGTAAGCTGATCAAGCCGGCCGACCCGACGCGCGATGGCTACGCTTTCGGCGGTTGGTTCACCGATGAGGCTTGCACGCAGGCGTATGACTTTAGCACGCCGGTAACAGCCGACCTGACGCTGTATGCCAAGTGGACCAAGAATGCCGTTAACCCTGGCGGTAATGGCGGTTCTGGCTCCAATGGCGGCAATGGTGGCGCTGGCAACGATTTCGGTGCTGGCGCTGGCACTGGTTCCGGCTCTAAGGGTCAGCAGGCCGGCGGCGCTATCGCCCCGGGTCAGAAGCCGGTGATCAAGACGACGGTGTCGACCAAGACCGAGACCAAGGACAACAAGTCCAACAAGAAGGACTCCGATAAGTCCGATAAGAAAGACGAGAAGAAGTCTGACAAGAAGGACAGCAAGTCCGACAAGAAGTCCGATTCCAAGTCCGATACGGGTGCTGCTTCCACGACCACTGCTAAGAAGTCCTCTAGTGCTTCCGAGCAGGAGACTGGCACCAATCCGCTCGCCATCGTCGGCGTTGCCGCCGGCGTCATCGGTCTCGCCATCGTCGGCGTGTTCGTGTTCACCAAACGTCGGTAGGTGAGGGCTGTGTCCAATAAATCCAAGGACGCTGACCCCAAGCAACCAGATTCCTCGTTCATTCAGTTCGACGATGCAAAGCAACAGGGCGCCGCTTCGACGGCGCCCGCCCCTCGACGGAAGGCGCTCCTTGGCGTTCTGACTGCCGCATGCACCATTCTGATCGTCGTCTCGCTGGGTTTCGTCCATCCTTCCACAAGCGGTGCCTGGTCCATCGACTGGATCATTCAGACCGTGACGGGGGAGAGCGTCGTTTCCAAGGATGACAATGGGTCTGGCTCGTCTACCGCTTCGGGCGAGGCCAGTTCCAAGGATTCCAAATCTTCGGATGCTGCAAAAGATGAGTCCAAGGGCTCGAACGACGCCAAGGACGATTCCGGGTCTTCAAACAAGGAATCGGATAAAAGCTCGGATAGCAAGAAGTCCGAGGACCAGGACGGCAAGAAGTCTGGCGATAAATCCGCTGCCCAAAATACGGGAGCCGGCGATACTTCCAATGTGTCTGGCGGTGCTTCTTCGGGCGGCGGTCAGTCGTCCGATGGAGCCTCCAGCTCTAATGGCGGAAGCGCTCCCTCGGGCGGCCAGGGCAGCTCGCAGCAGCCTAGCTACGTCACGGTAACGGTTTCGGTCACATCGAGCGCTGTGGGCAATCCTGTGTCCTCTGGTGGCACCTTTACCTTTAACGAAGGCGCTACCGTTTACGATGCCCTGTGCGCGCTGGGCCTTTCTGTCAACGCACACGGCTCGTCGTACGGCACGTATGTTTCCGCGATTGGTGGTTTGTCCGAGAAACAGCACGGCGGCACGAGCGGCTGGATGTACTCCGTCAACGGCGCAACGCCCATGACGGCCTGCAGCAACTACGTTCTCTCCAATGGTGACAACGTGGTCTGGTATTACGTAACAGGCTAGAGGCCTCGACATAGCGCGCCAGACGGGCGGTTCGGACAAACATCCGGGCCGCCCGTTTTTCGTGCGAATGGGACTGGGTCGCCGGGTCTCTCGGCAAACAAAAAACCGGTTGGAACGGGAATTCCAACCGGTTATACATTCAAGCAAATAGTGAATCGACTACGACCGTGCGCCCTCGAGGAAGAAGCGGCGGCTAAAGTAGTTGTACCAGGTGACGAGGAACGTGGCGATGGCCTTCATGGCCTGGTAGCCGATGCTCAAAAACGTGACGCCCACAAACATGTACAGGTCGTTGAGGCCCAGGCCGATCACCGACAGGATGGTGAAGATCGTGAACTCGCGCTTGCGGCTCATGCCCTCGCGGTGGTCGAACACGTACTTCATGCTGAGCCAGTAGTTGACCACGACGGACGTGATAAACGAAACCGTGGTGCTCATCAAAAAGTCGAGGTGGAACAGCTCGACGAGCGCAATGAGCATGCCCCAGTCGATGCCAAAGGAGATAAGACCCACGACGGCAAACTTGAGGAACTGCTTGGTATGAGGTTGTGCCAGCGCCTTGCGCACGTAATCACATCCAATGCGTTGATGAATCGAGCAACGAGTTACTTTAGAGCTTTTGCATGGGAAACGTAAGGTCTTTGCCAAGAACTATACGAACTCGTCAAATTTTCAAGAGCTAATCCGCAAACGTTGAAAAATTGCCCGTAAACGAACGATGCCCACGGGCGATACTGTACTGAGTGCGCATTGTCCGTGGGCATCGTAAGGCTGTAAGGTTGCGAGTTACTTGGTCTCGTCGCCCTCCAGGAAGATCTTTCGGGTCACAAAGTTGTAGACCATGACAAGCGCGGTGGCGCAGATCTTGGCGATATTGGCCTCGAACCCCAGGCCGGCGTTGAGCGCCAGCACGATGCCATCGTTGAGCACCAAACCGATCACGGACAGCACGACAAAGATGATGAACTCGCGGCGGCGGCTCATGCCTTCCTTGTGCGCAAACACGTATTTCATGCTTGCGAGGTAGTTAAAGATGAGTGAGATGATAAAGCCGCTGGTGTTGGCGATTAGGATGTTGAGGCCCAGACCGTAGTGGAGCAGATTCATAATGCCAAAGTCGATAACCGTGGCAATGACACCGACGACGCCAAATTTCATAATCTGCGCAAGGAGCTTTTGCATGGTACCTGCCTTAAGCTGGCGCCGAAGCGCCGCGGGGATGACAAACTTAGCAAGTTTAGCCAATCCCCGCGGGTGGTGCTAGGCGCGCTCCTCGATAGCACCGTTTCTATATGCATCGAGCAGCTGGCGCAGGTCCTGGATCTGGCTGCGAATCTTGGCGCCAGTATCGGTGTCGCTCACCATGCGGCGACGGTCTGCTTGGTCAAAACGGTTGGTCTCGCTCTCGATGTCCACGTTGCGCGTGAGTGCCTCGGCAACCGTCGTAAAGGCCCGGTGCGACTTGAGGCGGCAGCCGCGCGAGCTCGAGATGAGCGTATAGCCGGCGATGCCCGTCTTGGGATGGTAAGCGCGGCAGAAGCCGCCATCGATGACCAGTAGCTTGCCCTCGGCGCGGATGGGCTGCTCACCCTTGGTGGTTTTAACGGGCGTGTGGCCGTTGATGATGTGGCCGGTCGGCGAGCATGCCATGGGCGCGACGCCAAACTCGCGCATGATGTCATCGCAGACCGAGGGCGACTTGGTAAGCGTAAAGTACGGGTCCATCGGCTCGACCCAGGTGCTCTTATCGGCGATATAGGCGCGCTCAAAGGTACGCACCAGGCGTCCGCTGGCGGGTGAGTTAAAGCCAATCCACAGGTACCACATCCAGTCGAGGGCGTCGCGGTCGCCCACGCGCCAGGCGCGGCGGGCGATGTGGTCGCAAAAATCGAGGTAATCGCGGCCAGCGTGCCAGGTGCCTAGGCAGTTCATGCTGCTAAAGGTGCCGTCTTCGTTGAGCGGCACGCAGCCATGGAACAGCAGGTTGCCGTTGGCGACTTTGTACATCGAGCCGTGGGAATAGAGGAAATCGATATGGCGATGCAGGTGATCGGCGGTGACAAACTCGGACACGAGCTTGTCGATGATGTGCTGCTCTTGGGGCGTGAGCGTATAGGGGTCCGCCGGGTCGACGGTGGGGAAGTCGTTGGTCGTGAGCGGCCACACGCTGCCGTCGGCGAGCGTGACCGTGCCGGTGTCGTGGTCGATCTTGTCGAGTAACAGGCGATCGGTCATATCGAACTCGGGGTGGCGCTGGATAATCTGGCCCTCGAGCTTAAAGAGTAGCACGTTGATGGCCTTGATCAGCGGGGTGATGGACTCGCCGGCGGTGTAGGTGGCATCGGCAAAGGCAACAAGCTCACGCAGCGAGATGCCGTAGTCGTTCTCGAGGATCTCGTAGTTGTCATAGCGTAGGTTGTTGCGCAACACCGTGGCGATGCAGGCGGGCTCACCGGCCGCAGCACCCATCCACAGCAGGTCGTGGTTGCCCCACTGGATGTCGAGCGAATGGTAGGTGAGCAGACGGTCCATAATCTTGGCCGCGCCGCCGCCGCGGTCGAAGATATCGCCCACCAGGTGCAGGTGGTCGACGGCCAGGCGCTTGATGAGCGAAGCGAGCGACTCGATAAAGTCGTCGGCGCTGGCGGTCTCCAGGATGGACTCCACGATGCGCTCGTGATAGCGCACGCGATAGTTGTTCTCGTCCGGGTGCGTGTGCAACAACTCGTCGATGATATAGGCGTAGTCGCGCGGGATGGCCTTGCGCACCTTGGAGCGCGTGTAGCGGCTTGAAAGCGAGCGAGCGACCATGATGAGCTGGTCGAGCATCGTCTTGTACCAGGTGGGCGAGTCCTCGCGCCGGCTGCGGACAAGATCGATCTTCTCGCGCGGGTAGTAGATGAGCGTGCACAGCTCGCCCTTCTCGTCAAAGGAGAGCGTGTCGCCAAAGATCTCGTCGACATGCTCGCGCACGACGCCCGAGCAGTTGTTGAGGATGTGCATAAAGGCTTCGTACTCGCCGTGCACATCGCTCATAAAATGCTCGGTTCCCTTGGGCAGGTTGAGGATGGCCGAGAGGTTGATAATCTCGGTAAATGCGGATTGTTCGGTGGGGAACTGTCTCGACAGCAGGCGCAGATACTTGAAGTCTTGCGGGTTGCGATCGAATGCGACCATGAAACACCTTCCGATGGGGCTGGTAAAACTGATAAACAGCGTCAAACGTTTATCAGTATGCGCCGCTTTTGTTTCGATTTTGCGCCAGCGGCTGAATTGTCGGCTGAACGGTTTGGTAAATCGATTTAGTTGAGGTAGATATGGCGGTTGAGTGGAGACGACAGAGGGTGTTTTCTCAGATATTTATGCGTGGGGTCGGTGGAGACGATGGTGGTAAAGATGTTCGCTATTTTTGGTTCGATTTGGTAAATAGTGGACATATGTACCGTATGTAGGCTCACTGTGCGATAATTTGCGCAGTAATGAGTAAGGAGCCTCATATGAGTAATTTTGTCCTGACCTGTGAATCTGCCGCCGACCGAACCCGTGAGTTCTTTGCGTCGCGCAATATCCCTGTCGTGTGTTTTCATTACGAGATCGACGATGTTGTCTATACGGACGATCTGTATCAGTCGATTACGCCGGACGAGTTTTTTGTCCAGATTGCCGCGGGCGCCATGCCCAAGACGTCTCAGGTGAGCGTGGGTGAGTACGAGGAGTTTTGGGAGCCGTTTGTTGCCGAGGGTAAAGACGTGCTGCACCTGGCGTTGTCGTCGGGTATTTCGGGCACGTATGGATCGGCCTGCGTTGCGGCGCAGATGCTCGCGGATCGCTATCCTCAGGGCGGCAAGGTGCGCGTCATCGATTCGCTGGCGGCGTCTTCGGGCTTTGGCCTATTGCTGGAATATGCCGCCGACGTGCGCGATAGCGGGGCTTCGCTCGACGAGACGGCCGCTTGGATTGAGGAGCATAAACTCAACCTTCACCACTGGTTCTTCTCGACCGATCTGTCGAGCTACCTGCGCGGCGGTCGCATTTCGGCCGCGAGCGCGATTATCGGCACGGCGCTTAAGATTTGCCCACTTATGACGGTCGATTGCGAAGGCAAGCTGTCGCCACGTGAGAAGATCCGCACCAAGAAGCGCGCGATTTCCGAGATGGCTAAGACCATGATGGCGCACGTGCAGGACGGTGCGGATTATTCGGGTAAGTGTATCTTGTCCCATTCGGCGTGCCGCGAGGATGCCGAGGCCGTTGCGGCGCTGATCGAGGAACAAGTTCCGCAGCTCAAAGGCAAGATTGAGATCAATAGCATTGGTGCTCTGATCGGTTCGCACACCGGACCTGGTACGGTGGCGCTCTTCTTTATGGGCGACAAACGCGTGGATTAACTTGGCCCATCGCGTTGCGCACGATTGCTCAAACGAAAACGGCCCGCCTCACGTTTGTGAGGCGGGCCTTGCTGTTTGGGTTAGCGTTTCTTGCCGCGGAAGAAGAAGCCGTGGAGCGATGGCTTGAGGCCGCGGTTGGCGCGGCGCTCCTCGATATGATCGTGGATCGAAGCGACGCGCTCGATAACCTCGTCGGGAATCGGCACGTCGGGATTCATGTTCTCGACCTGACTGACCTCGGCGGCGGCAACCTGGTCGATAATGGGCACATCGTCGCGCGAGATGACGGGCGTGGCGTCTTCTTTCATCTTGCGGTAGCGCTGCATCATGTCGGTCTGCAGCTGCTGGGCCGAAGGTGGTGTCCAGATGATGGCGTTGGCGCCGGCGGCGATGGTTTCACGGATGCTCTCGGGCGTCTTGCCGCCCGGCGCGATGAGCGGCAGGTTGGGATAGTGCTCGCGCAGTTCACGTAGGACCTGGGGCGTGTTTTTGCCGGCGGCGATGTTGAGAATCTTGGCTCCGGCGCGCACTTTGGCATGCGCATCATCGTCGCAACGTACGACTGTGGCGATGACGGGGATGTCGGCGATGTTGGTGATGTGCTCGACCATCTCGGCAGTGGCGGGGGAGTTGACCACACAGCCCGCCGCGCCCTGCATCTCGGAGACGGCTGCCATCTGTACGGAGCGCTTACCGGTCGTAGTTCCGCCGCCCACGCCCACAAAGACCGGGCACTCGGCGACAGTCAACAGCGCCTGCGTAATGGCAGGCTGTGGCGTGAAGGGGTAAACGGCAAAGACGGCATCGGCGTTGGAGTTGCGGATGACCGCGACGTCGGTGGTGTAGATAAGCGACTTGATGCGACGACCGAAGAGCGTAAAGCCGCTGGCCTCCTCGATCTCGTCGGGCATGCGGAGGGCCGCCTTGCGCAGACGCCCGTCGATGGGCAGCGGCTCCATGGGGAGCAGTCCGTTGGGGGTCACGGCTACCTGGGGCTCGGTGAACTCGTCTGCGAGCTCGACCTCGGAAAAATCGACCGAGGCGACGATGTCCTCGTGAACCTCGGCGGGAACATCGATGGGGGCCTGGTCGTTAGTCGCGGCAGGCGCGTCGAAGGAACTGGTGCCGACAAAAGCGTCGACGCGCTCGTTCAAATCGTTGAGAGAATCCATGGCGGTCCGTTTCTATAATGTGCGCCCGTCAGCGTGCGACCGGCGCTACGTTGCTAAATCGTTTGACGAGTTGATTTTTCCCCGCTGCGCCATCCGTTAGACCGAACGCCCGTCGAACGTGAAGGAGCTGTGGTGGCGGGTTTTGAGGTGCTATCTTAAATGTCCCGTTTATAAGAGAGGTGGCGCGGTATGGAAATCACGACAATATTGAGCTCGATTGGCCTATGCGTGGGCGCAATCGTAGCCGCCGCGGTCATCTACTTTGTGGTCACGGCCATTAAGGGCAAAAGGGCCGAACGCAAGGAGCGCGAGGCACTTAAGCAGCACCGTGACCAGCAGGACAAGTGCGCACGGAGATAGTTTGTTGAGGTTTGAATCCGTGCGCTAGCTGCGTTTTCGGATCAGGGCGATGTAGAAGCCCTCAAAGTCGCGGCTGGGCGGAATGGTCAGCGTGCCGGGCATACCGTTGGCAACGGACGAGACGTGGCCGGCGGCGATGGCCTCGGTGAGGGTGTTGCACTCGATATGCGGCTCCTCGCCGGCATCCTGAGCGCGACGCGTTTCACTTTCGCTCGGCGTGCCGTCGAGGGGGATGAGCTCGCAGTCCATGTGCTTGTCGAGGGCCTCTTGCAGAGCGTCCTCGTTTTCCTGCGGCAAGATCGAACAAGTCGAATAGACGAGCGTGCCGCCCGGTTTGAGGGCTCCCATGGCGCGGTCCAGAAGTGCTCGCTGCGAGCGGGCGCACTTGCCGAGCAACTGCTCGGTGAGGCCGCGCAGACTCTTCTCGTTGCCGCTGATGACGGTGCCCGTGCCGGTGCAGGGAGCGTCGAGCAGGATGCGGTCAAAGCGGAAGAACTCATCGAGCTCGCGTGCGTCGATGCGCATGACGGGCACGTTTTTGGCGCCTTGGCGGTGGAGGTTGGCTTCGAGCTTCTCGGCGCGGGGAATGCTCATCTCGCAGGCCGTGAGGTGTGCCTGGCCCTGGGTGAGGGCGGCGATCTGCGTCGTCTTGCCACCGGGGGCTGCACACATGTCCAGGATGTCCTCGCCTGTCTGGGCGCCCAGGACCAACGGCGGCATCATGGATGACAGGCTCTGCAGATAGATTTTGCCGTCGCGGTAGATGTCGAGATCCCACAGGTCGGAAACCTGGGCTTCGGGCAGGATGAAGGCGTCCGGATACCAGGTAACGGTTTGGTGCGCGATGCCGGCTTCGTCGAGTGCGGCGGCGATGTCCTCGGCGGTCGTCTTGAGCGTGTTGGCGCGCAGCGTGACTGGGCGTGTAGCCGCGGCACCAAAGCCTTCGATCATGAGCTCGGCATCGGCGGGTGCATAGGCGCCGGCGACCGTGTCGACCATAAAGCGCGGCAGGTCGGCGGCGGAGTGTTGGGCGGCAAGCTGGTCGGAAAGCTCGGTAGCAGCAAACTGCCTGAGCTTGAGCTCGGCCTTGACCTGCTTTTTCTGCTTACGACGACGCGGCTTGGACATCCGTCTTTCCTTCCCATTCCATTAAAAGTAGTCAATTTGGGACGGGGCTATTTTAGCTACCCGTCCGTTTCGGCAGGCGTTGCAGTTAAATTTGGGACGGGGTAGCTAAAATAGCCCCGTCCCAAATTGACTACTCTGCCTTGGCGTTGGCCTAGTACTGGCTCTCGTGCTTGCTGAAGAAGTCGAAGCGCGGGGGCAGCGGCTTCACACGGTGCTCGCCGGGCTTCTCGCCCAGGCTCTCCATAAATTCGTCCGTGGAGGCAAAGATGTTATCCCAGCTAAAGAAGGCGACCGGATCGACATCGAAGTACTCGCAGATGAGCTCGCAGCCGGCCGGGACGATGCCGTGCATCAGGACGGTCGCCACGCGCAGTTCGGTAAAGGCGTCGACGAGGGCTTGCGTCATGGCGGCGTTTGCCGCCTCGCCCTCGAGCTTATTGGCGGCCTTGGAGGCGTCGCTCCAGCGCTTGTTGGCGGCGCGCAGGTAGTCGTCGCACACGGCGAGCGCGCGGTGCGTCTCGAACTTGTACATGGCCTGCTCAAAGGCAAGGGCGGCCTGCTCGGCGGCTTCGACCACGGCAGCAGAGGCTGCACCGGCGGGGATGCAACCGTTGCGATAGGGGCTCTCGTCGCCCTCCTTGATGGCGACGCCGTAGAAGCAGCTGCGGGCCAGGCGGTTGAAGACGCCGGTCAAAAGGGCGCTCTCCTTAAGGGCCGGGTCGATAACGCGCTTGTCGTCGCAGGCACGCACCTCGTTGCCGTCCTTGTCCTTGCCGGTCACGCGCGTGTCGTATGCCTTGGGGCTAAAGCTTACCGGCTTCTCGGATAGGCCGAGCGACAGCCAATGTGCACGCATCTGCTCGCAGGTGTAGTGGTTGAGCAGGTCGTCTGCCGGCGGGGGAGGCGTCTGCGAGGACGAGCTGGCCTTTTTGCCCATGTAGAGCAGGTGGTAGCAGGCGCTGACGGTGCTCTGAGTAAGGTCCCAGCCCAGGGCCTCCCACATGGCGGTCTGCGCGATGCAGTAGAAGTAGATGTTGTCCTGACCGATAAACTGGTAGATCTGAGCGTCGTCAGAGCACCACCAGTCGCGCCAGTCGAGCGAGCTGTGCTGGTAGGTGGGCGCGGGGACCTGCGTGGAATCGGCGGCGGGCTCGCCCATGAGGGCGGCGTCCTGGGCGGCGACACCCTCGGTCACGCCGGCGGCCTTGGCATCGCGTGCGAGCACGGTGCGGGTGTAGCTGATAGGCGCCCACAGGCTCTCGGGCCAGCACCAGCAGGTGACGTCGGTCACGCCGTCGACCTCGGGCACCGGAACGCCCCAGTCGATGTTGCCGGTGATGCGGAAGGGCACGAGCGCCTTGCCGCTGCGGAAGCGCACGCCGCCGTTGGCGAGCACCGCGTGGGCGTCGTCGCGCTCCTTCCAGCTGGGGAAGGTGACAGTAAAGCTGCTCTTGTTGCCCTCAGGCTCCAGCACGGTGTGCTCGGGGAGCTGGTCCTCGACGGCGTCGAAGGCCTCGCGGAACTTGTTCTGAATATAGAGCTGTGCCGGCAGCAGCCACTCCTCCATGGTCTTGGAGACCACGGAGCGAACCTGCGGGTTCTGGGCGAGCTTGGCGGTGTAGGTCTTCATAAAGTCGAGGTAGGCGGGCAGGTCGAAGTAGAGGTTGTCGACCGGGCGCAGCTCGGGCACTTCGCCGGTGAGCTGGCTCTTGGGTGCGATGAGTTCCTCGGGCTCAAACTGGTGACCCAGGTCGCACTCGTCGGCATAAGCCTTTTCGGATTTGCAACCTTGGATGGGGCAGCGGCCGATCACCTGGCGGCCGTTGAGGAACGTGCCGGCCTTGGCGTCGTAGAACTGCAGCGTGGAGCGCTTGGAGATGGTGCCCTGCTCGTGCAGGCGCTCGATAATCTCGGCGGTCACCTCGTTGTGAATCTGCGCAGCCGGCTCAAGGCCCGAGCCGCCGTAGATATCGCAGCTGATGTTGTAGTTATTGAGGGTCGCGGCCTGGTGGGAGTGATTGGACTCGACATACTCGCTAATGGACTTATCGTAGCCCTCGTTCTCCTTGAGCTTGCGGTAACTCTCCATGATGGGCGAGCCGTAGCAGTCGGTGCCCGAGGTGAAGATGACGTTCTCGCGGCCCAAGCGGTCGCGCAGGAAGCGGGCGAAGAAGTCGGCCGGGACAAAGACGCCGCCAACGTGGCCAAAGTGAAGGCCCTTGTTACCGTAGGGCTCGCCGGCGGTAACGATGGCGCGGCGAGGCCAGCTGGGACGGTCGTTCATGGAGTATTTGGATGCCATGGGACTCCTTCGCATATGGTGAGGGCGCGGCCGGGCGCGGGGCTCGGCGGCGCGGTGGTCAATTCGTGCATATCGTTCGACATTATCGCACATGCGGACGGGTACGTGGCAGGGGCGCTATCCTAAGATGCTATGAATGAGATTTCCAACATACATGCGTTTGAGGACGAGGATTTTCTGCACGCCTGCTTTGTGTGGGGGATGGTTGTGCTCGGCGCATTTGCCGTGTGCCTGGTGCCGGTGTTTATGCTGCTGGGTGGGCCCGCGGACTTGGATGCGGCTGACGCGGGCGGTTGGACGGCCGTTTTGGGCTGGATAGTCGGTTTGACTGCGGTTTCGGCGGCGTCATTTGCCGTGCACGAGCTGGTGCATGCGGTGTTCTTTAAGCTGTTTGCGCCCGCCGGTGCTCGGGTGACCTTTGGGGCAAATCTCGAAACCTGCATGATTTACGCCTGCGCCGAGGGCGTGGTGTATTCGCGCCGGCGGTACATGGTCATTTGCCTGGCGCCGACGGTTGTTGTGACGGCGGCGTTTGCCCTAGGGTTTGCGCTCTCGGGCTATCCGCTGCTGTGCTACTTGGCGGCCGGCTTGCATTTGTCGGGTTGCGTGGGCGACTGGTATTACGTGCGGACCATCCTGCGCGACCGCCGCATTGTCGCCTGCGAGGACACGTCCTTTGGCGTTCGCTTTTTTGGTCAGTAGTCTTTTTGGGACGGGGCTATTTTGACTACTTTTTGGAGATGGGTATTTTTGACTGCTTTACGTCAAAAGTAGTCAAAATAGCCCCGTCCCAAAAAGACTACTTATTATTGTGGGGGAGGAGATGTTGATGAAGCCGTTGCTGCTGCATGCTTGCTGTGCGCCGTGTTCGCTCGAGCCGGTTCGCCTGCTGCGCGAGGAGGGGTTTGAGCCCACGATTTGCTGGACTAACCCCAATATTCAGCCGCGTGATGAATGGCGGCGCCGCCTGGACGAGCTGCGCCGGTGGTGTGCCGACGGCGACATTGAGCTCATCGAGGCGGGGGAGGACCGCGAGCGCTGGGAGGCCGGCGTGGCCCCGCTGGGCGCCGATCGACCCCGTCGCTGTCGCGCGTGCTATGCCCTGCGCCTGGCCGAGGCATGCCGGGTGGCCCGGGAGCGCGGGTTTGAGTTTGTGGGTACGACGCTCGCCGTCTCGCCGTATCAGTTGTTCGATACCTGTAATGACGTGCTTGAGCGCTTGGCAGCGGCACATGGGCTCACCCCGGTCATTCGCGATTTTCGCCCGTATTATCCCGAGGCCACGCGTCGTTCGCGCGAGCTTGGCATGTATCGGCAGAACTACTGTGGTTGCCGCTTCTCGGCTGTCGAGGCGGCCATGGACCGCGCCCGCATCCGCGACGAGCGCAAAGCATCCAAAAAGTAGTTCTTTTGGGCTGGCAGCCTGCTAGGATGTAGAGCGGACTTTATCTATATAAGGAGTATCCGACGTGTCTATGCGTACCGATGATTTTGACTACAACCTTCCTGAGGAACTGATCGCCCAGGCTCCTGCCGAGCCGCGCGACTCCTGCCGCCTGCTGGTGGTGGATCGTAAGGGCTCTCAAGCGGGAACGCCGTTGGAGCACGGCGGTACCGTTGAGCACCGCATCTTCCGCGACATCATCGACTATATCGAGCCGGGCGATGTGCTTGTCATTAACAAGACGCGTGTGATGCCGGCCCGCCTGATCGGTCGCAAGACGGGCTCGGGCGGCGTGGTCGAGACGCTGCTGCTCAAGCGCCGCGAGGATGTTGACCCGCTGGGTCACGTTTGGGAGTGCTTGGTCAAGCCGGGCAAGCGCCTAAAGCCCGGCGCTCAGATTGAGTATCGCGCCGGTGGCGCCCATGCGCCCGAGGGCGCGCCCGTGGTGCTGACGGCCGAGGTCATCGACTTTGTCACCGATAGCCGTGGCGGCCGTCTGGTGCGCTTTGAGCCGGCCGGTTGCAATGCTGCCGGCGAGCCGCGCACGCTCGACGAGGCCATCCATGCTGCCGGCCACGTGCCACTGCCGCCCTATATTACCGATTACGAGGGCGATCCCGAGAAGTACCAGACCGTCTACGCCATGAAGGAGGAGCACTCGGCTGCCGCTCCCACGGCGGGTCTGCACTTTACCCCCGAGCTTATCGGCGCCGTCAC
>OBWW01000556.1_pt1 | contig 27614 bp, 16 predicted proteins | sample 1538091 | NCBI WGS metagenome assembly OBWW01 (sample SAMEA2580125, study PRJEB22360) | human gut metagenome | biome: human gut; feature: human-associated habitat; material: faeces | place: Denmark | collected 2008/2010 | reverse complement strand
CGGCAGCGGCGTCAGGCCAGACCCAGTCGGTGAAGGTCGGGTGATCGTAGCCCTCGTCGCAGGCGAACTCGAAGGCCTCGGTGCGGAATGCCTCCCACTCATCAATCTGCTCGGCAAACTTGTCGGCATCGACCATACGCAGCACGTCGGCAGCCAGGGCCCAACGGTCCATGTTGTTCAGGCGCAGCATGTCGAACGGCGTTGTCGTGGAGCCTTTCTCCTCGTAGCCGTGGACGCGGAAGGCATCGTGGCCGGGGCGGTTCCAAATCAGACGGCGAATCGTGCCGGCATAGGCGTGGAACGCGAAGAGCACGGGCTTCTCGCCGCGGCCAAACAGCTCGGCCCAGCGCTCATCGCTGATGGCTTGGTCGTTCTCGCAGACGTTCTGGATCTTGAGCAGGTCGACCACGTTGACGAACCATACCTTGATGCCCAGCTCGCGCAGCATGTCGGTTGCAGCCAGAGCCTCAAGCGTCGGCACGTCACCGCAGGTGGCGACCACGACGTCGGCCTCGGCGAGCGAATCGGCGGTCGATGCCCACTCCCAGGTCGCAACGCCCTCGGCGAGCTCCGCCTTGGCCTCGTCGACCGTCTGGAAGGTCGGAGCAGGCTGCTTGCCGCAGAAGATGGCGTTGACGCAGTCGGTGGACTGGTAGACGCGCTCGGCGACGGCGAGAGCCATGTTGGCGTCGGCCGGATAGTAGGCGTTTACGATGTGCGTGTCGTTGGCCTTGTTGAGCAGCAGGTCGATAAAGCCGGGGTCCTGATGCGAGAAGCCGTTGTGGTCCTGACGCCAGACATGGCTCGACAGCAAAATGTTGAGGCCGCTAATGGGAGCACGCCACGGAATCTCGCGCTTGGTGGCCTCGAGCCACTTGCAGTGCTGGTTGACCATGGAATCGACCACGTGGACAAAGCTCTCGTAGGAACTCCACACACCCGAGCGGCCGGTGAGCACATAGGCCTCGAGGAAGCCCTCGCACTGGTGCTCGGACAGCTGCTCGACAACCTTACCGGAACCGGCCAGCAGCTCGTCGTTGGCATCGTCCTCGTAGAAGCCGGCATCCCACTGCTTTTTGGTCACCTTGTAGGCAGCCTGCAGACGGTTGGACGCGGTCTCATCGGGACCGAAGATACGGAAATCGTCCATGTTCTTGGCCAGAACGTCGGCAGTGTACTCACCAAAGACGCGGGCGGCCTCGGTGGAGCCCCAGCCGTGGCCCTTGCTTGCAACGGGAATCTCGTGGGCATGAATATCGGGGAGTTCGAGCTCGCGGCGCACCTTGCCGCCGTTCGCATTGGGGTTGGCGCCGATGCGCAGCTCGCCGGTCGGCATAAAGGCCGTTACCTCGGGGCGCACCTGGCCCTCGGGCGTAAAGAGTTCCTCGGGCTTGTAGGAGCGCAGCCACTCGCGCAGCACGCGGAAGTGCTCATGGGTGTCCTTGGCGCTCGCCAGCGGCACCTGATGGGCGCGCCAGGAGCCCTCGGTCTTCTTGCCATCGATCTGCTTGGGGCAGGTCCAACCCTTGGGCGTACGGAACACAATCATGGGGTAGGCCGGACGGACCACGGTCTCACCCGCGGCGGCCTGGGCCTGTGCGGTGGCCTTGATGTCGCAGATCTCATCGAAGACCTGCTCGAACAGGGCGGCAAAGCGCTCATGGATGCTCGCGTGACTCTCGTCGTCAAAGCCGGCGACAAAGAAGTGCGGCTTATAGCCCATCCCCTCAAAGAACTTGGTGAGTTCTTCGTCGGACACGCGGGCAAGGATGGTGGGGTTGGCGATCTTGTAGCCGTTGAGGTGCAGGATCGGCAGGACGATACCGTCGGTTGCCGGGTTCACGAGCTTGTTGGACTGCCAAGAAGTCGCGAGCGGACCGGTCTCGGACTCGCCGTCGCCCACCACGGCCACGGCCAGCAGGCTCGGGTTGTCCATGACGGCACCGTAGGCGTGGCTGAGCGTGTAGCCGAGCTCGCCGCCCTCGTGGATGGAGCCGGGCGTCTCGGGCGCAAAGTGGCTCGGAATGCCGCCGGGGTAGGAGAACTGGCGGAAGAACTTCTGCAGGCCGGCCTCGTCATTGGTGATGTCGGGGCGAATCTCACGGTAGGTGCCATCGAGCAGCGACTGGGCGGTGCCGGCAGGGCCACCGTGGCCCGGGCCCATCAAGAAAATGGCGTTCTGGTTGTGATCGGCGATAAGGCGGTTAACATGACCGAACAGGAAGTTGATGCCAGGCGTGGTGCCCCAGTGACCGACCAGACGGTGTTTAACGTCCGGGCGACCAAAGTCGCGCACCTCACCGGTTTTCTCGTCGACAAAGTCAGTGCGCATCAGCGGGTTGGAGCGAAGGTAGATCTGACCGACGGACAGATAGTTCGATGCGCGCCAATACAGGTCGACGCCCTCGAGCTCGGAAGCCGGTACCTCGTGGCCCAGTTTTTGCCACGGCGTCCCCAGTGTTTTAGCCATTGTTTTTGTCCCTTCGCTGCATGGTCACCCTCCGATATAGCGACCTTTCGTTGGGACAAGTATATTTGCTAAAACGTTTTATCAGTATGAAAAAACGTTTTATCATTCCAGTTTGCCATTAGCCTGACAAAACCAGACATTGACCTGCGACATTATTTGTCACAAGTTCTTCATATTCCTGATATACAAATCGATAAACGCGTTTAGTTGTGTTTTGTAACCTTGAGCACGCTGTCCTTAACGATAAGCGCCGGCTCCAGAACGACTTCTTCGGCACGTCTACCGCCCCTACCGGCAAGACGCTTGGACATGCAGCCAAAAGCATGCTCCGCGAGAACACCAGGATCCTGCTCAATGGCGGTCAGCGCCGGCTCAAAGAGAACGTCGGCCGCCGAGTTGTCATAGCTTACGACCGAGATATCGCCCGGGATGCTCTTCCCCATCTCGTGCAGGCGCTTGAGCAAACCGAGGGCAATGTTGTCCGAGCTTGCGAACACGGCGGTGGCATCAGTTGCGAGCACCGCCTCCGAGGCCTCGTAGGCACTCGGAATGTAGTACTCGCTCTCAAACTCCAAACGCGCGTCGATAGGCAAGCCAACCTCGCGCAGTGCGCGCTCATAGCCGGCAAGTCGCTTGCGACCCGTGTTGGAACGACGCGCGTTAACCAAGCAGGCAATGCGACGGTGGCCCTGCTCGATCAGATAGCGGGTAGCCATGTAGCCACCCATCTCGTGGTCGAACATCACCTTGTCGCACTCGAGCCCCTCAATGGCACGGTCGACCATTACGGCCGGGATGGGCAGGTGGCTGACTTCTTCGCGCAGGGCACGGTCGTCGGAGAACTCGTCGCCCACGACCAGGAAGACGCCATCAACGCCGCGCGTCACCAGCTGGCGCAGCAGCTCAAGATCGTCATCGGCGCTTCCGCCCGAGCTGGTAATAAAGAGCGCGTAGCCGTCCTCGCGGCAGCGCTTTTCCAAGCTGCCGGCGAGCGAGGCAAAAAAGCGGCTCTCGATGTTAGGGACGATAAGGCCCAGCGTACGCGACTCGCGCATGACCAGGCTACGAGCAATCTGGTTAGGAACATAGTGGTTGCGCGCCGCGACCTCCTTGATGAGTTTGCGGTTTTCTTCCGAGATGCGACAGGGCCGATTATTGAGCACAAGCGAGACCGACGAGGGGGAAAGCCCCACCTCCTGGGCGATCTGCTTGAGGGTGACTTTGTTGGCCATCTCGCTCCTTCCGGGTTTACGCGCAATCTCTTGAAAGTATAGCGACTACCCCTCTACCTCGGTGATAAACACTTTACCAATCCGGTAGACGGCTGTTTTATCGCCGCCAGCGCACCAAATCCGTCCGGGTGGGGTATATTGCAATCGATTGATGACAACAACCACCAAAAGGCGGATATTCGTATGCACGAGAACGACTTTTTTAACGAGGACCTGCTGTGCGCGCTTGCTGGCGTTGCCGGCGAGGACAACGTGCTGATGAGCGAGCCCATGCGCGAGCACACCACGTTTAAGATCGGCGGCCCGGCCGACGTCTTTGTCACGCCCGATACCGAGCAGGGCCTCGTCGCCACGCTCGACACCTGTTATCGCTGCGACCTGCCGCTTACCATCGTGGGCAACGGCTCCGACCTGCTCGTCGGCGACAAGGGCATCCGTGGCGTCGTCGTGGCGCTGGGCGAAGGCCTCTCCGACATTACGGTCGACGGCACGCACGTCACGGCGGCGGCCGGCGCCTTGCTTTCCGATGTCGCCGCGGCGGCAGCCGAGGCCGGTCTCACCGGCATGGAGCCCATCTCGGGCATCCCCGGATCGATCGGCGGCGCCTGCTACATGAACGCCGGAGCTTACGGCGCCTGCATGGCCGATGTGCTGGAGTCCGTGCGCGTCTACAAACCCGCTCGCCAGCTCGACGACGGCACCCGCGGCAGCGGCAATATCATCGAGTTCGATGTCGACGAGCTCAACCTGGGTTATCGAAAGAGCCGCATCGCCGATGACGGCTTTATCGTGCTTTCGGCCACCTTCAATCTCGCCCCGGGCAACGCCGCGATGATCAAGGCCGACATGGACGACTACCGCCAGCGCCGCGAGGACAAGCAGCCGCTCGACATGCCGAGTGCCGGCTCCACTTTCAAGCGCCCCGAGGGTTACTTTGCCGGCAAACTCATCATGGATGCCGGCCTGCGAGGACACGCCGTTGGCGGCGCGCAGGTGAGCGAGAAGCACTGCGGCTTCATCGTCAACGCCGACCACGCCACCGCCGCCGATGTCGACGAACTCATCCGCCACATCCAGGCAACCGTCAAAGACCAATTCAACGTAGACCTAGAACCCGAAGTCCACCGAGTAGGCGAATTCCTTTAACAAAGAAGGCCCCGAAAGGGGCCTTCGCCATATTTATTCAGATAACCCAGTCCGGTGTGTCGCGCCCCGAACCCGGAAGGTCCGGGACCGCGGGCGAGGCATAAGGTTGGTCGCGAGTTCCGCACGCAAAGAAGGCCACTTAATGTGGCCTTCGTCTTGCGCAGGACTGTAGAGCAGGCAACCTTATGCCTCGCCCGCGGTCCCGGACCAACTTACTTCAAACCGCAGCTACGACAGCGCAATACCGCCAAGCCAGCCCCAACGCACGCCAGAGCCAGTGCCATAGAAGCTAATAAACGAATCGAGCGACTTAGACGTAATGGCTCCCTCATTGCTCATAACGATGCCGCCGCCAACGTAGATACCCACATGACCGTAGATAAGGCCCGGAGCACCCGTGCCGCTGTGCGAGGAATCGGCCACGATCATGCCCACCTGCAGCGCCGAGCGGTCGGAGCTATAGCACCAGGCGTTAAACATGTCGCACGCATTGCCGCCAAAGTAGCCAACGCCGGCGTTACGGAAGACATTGGTAACCCACGCCGCGCACCAGTTCTGGCCCGGCGAAGGCGTGGAGTAGCACGCGTTGACGACGGCCTGTTGCTTGCCCGAGCCGGCATTCTGCTGCGGAGTTCCGGGCGCATACGATCCGCCACCCGAGCTCGAACCACCCGAGTAGGAATTGTTCTTGTTCGCGGCGGCCGCGGCAGCGGCGGCCTTCCTAGCGGCCTCCTCGGCCTGGGCGGCAGCGAGAATCTCGGAATCACGCTGAGCCATGAGCTCCTTGACATCGTCAGAGAGGCCGTTCAGAACCGTCTGGACTTCCTGCTGCTTGGCCTGCATGTCCTGCATCTGGGCAGTCTGCTGGTCCTTGAGCTTCTCTAAGTCGGCCTTCTGCGACTCGAGCTCGGTCTTTTGCGCATCGAGCTCTTCCTGGATGGTCTGAATGTCCTCGATGGCGTCGCGGTCGCTCTTGTTGATCTTCTCAACGTAATGCGCGTTGGCGACGAGTTCCTCAAACGAGCCAGAGGCCAGCAGCAGCGACAGGATGTTCGTGCCGCCGGACTTGTAGCTGGCGGCCACGCGATCGGAAAGGTCGTTGCGCTTCTTCTTGAGCTCGGCCTTCTTTTCATCGATCTGGGCCTGCGTGTCGTCAATCTTGCCCTGGACATTCTCGATGTCGTTGAGGGTCTGGGCATTCTTGTTGGCCAGCGCCGCATACTCATTTGCGATGCTGTCGAGCTGGGCCTGAACCTCGTCGAGCTGGGCCTGGGCGGCATTCAGTTTATCGGTGGTTTCTTTGGAAGCCTCCGCCGCATGGGCGCGAGCGGGCAGGCCAAAAAGAACTGCCGCAGAAGCGGCGCCGAACAGGGCCTTGAGGGCAGTGCGGCGCGAGAGCTCCTGGGAAAGGATGGAATCGCTGTTTGGTGACATATGTACTCCGTTACATGCTTATTTATATGTCGCTCAACTCATACATATTAGCGTACATATGGCGCGTCCCAACGATTTCCACGAACGGCAGGAAACTGCAAGGTCAGCGGCTCGTAAGCAAATGCCAAAGATCAGGTTATGCGTACGCAAGCTCTTCTATGAGTACGTTAGCACAATCCTCTGCTTTTCCTACAGCGCACGATTTGGGCGTCCCTGCCTGCGCTATACTCCCCTGAAGAAGTGTTCCTGATTCGATAGGAGACTACATGTCCAAAGCACTCGACCCCAAAGACACCTGTGTCCTCGTTACCGGTGGCGCCGGCTTTATCGGCTCGCACACCGTCGTTCAGCTGCTCGAGGGTGGCTACCAGGTCGTCATCGTCGATGATCTCTCCAACTCCAGCGCCGTCGCCGTCGACCGCGTCAAGACCATCGTGGGCGACGAGGCCGCCAAGAACCTCACCTTCTACGAGGCCAACGTGCTCGACCGCGATGCGATGAACAAGATCTTCGATACCCATCAGATCGACCGCGTCATCCACTTTGCCGGCTTTAAGGCCGTCGGCGAGTCGGTGAGCAAGCCCGTCGAGTACTACCACAACAACATCGAGAACACCCTGGTGCTCATCGACGTCATGCGCAACCATGGCTGCAAGTCCATCATCTTCTCGAGCTCCTCGACCGTCTACGGCGACCCGGACAACCCGCCCGTCACCGAGGAGGATCCTAAGAAGCCCGCGACCAACCCCTATGGTTGGACCAAGTGGATGATCGAGCAGATCCTTATGGACGTCCACACCGCCGACCCCGAGTGGGACGTCGTGCTGCTCCGTTACTTCAACCCCATTGGCGCTCATCCGTCGGGCCTGATCGGCGAGGACCCCAAGGGCATCCCCAACAACCTGGTGCCCTATGTCGCCCAGGTTGCCGTGGGCAAGCTCGAGGCCGTTCAGGTCTTTGGCAACGACTACCCCACCCCCGACGGCACCGGCGTGCGCGACTACATCCACGTGTGCGATCTGGCCTCTGGTCACGTTGCCGCCCTTAATTGGATGAACGGCAAGACCGGCGTCGAGATCTTTAACCTGGGCACCGGCACCGGCACCTCGGTACTCGAGGTCGTCGCCGCCTTCTCCAAGGCTTGTGGCAAGGAGCTGCCCTACGTGATCCGCGAGCGCCGCGCCGGCGACATCGCTGCCAACTGGTGCGATGCCTCCAAGGCCGAGCGCATGATGGGCTGGAAGGCCCAGTACGACATCGCGGACATGTGCCGCGATAGCTGGAACTGGCAGAGCCACAACCCCAACGGCTTCGCCGACGCCGAGTAGCAAAAACCTACATACCGCTCTTGCCCCGATCTCACGTTGTGAGGTCGGGGCTTTTTCATGGCATGTAACCATTCGCCGAAAATCGACCAACTTTTTTATCTTGCCTGTACATGTTTAAACAACATGTTTTACAATAGGCGTACCGAATCAGAACATCGGAGGCGGACTGCACACCCATCGGCAGGCCGACCCCACAACAAGAAGGTTGGTGAGCGCATTCATGGAGCGTGCAAGCGGCGTCCTCATGCCCGTCTCATCTCTGCCCGGACCATACGGAATCGGCGGCTTTGGCTGGAATGCCTACGACTTCGTCGATTTTCTCGCCTCGTGCAAACAACATTACTGGCAGATTCTGCCCCTTACGACGACCAGCTATGGCGATTCGCCCTATCAGTCGTTCTCGGCCCGCGCAGGCAACCCCAACTTTATCGACTTTGCCGAGCTTATCGAGGCAGGGTATCTGGAGCAGCGCGATATCGATGGCGTGTATCTGGGATCCGACCCCAGCAATGTCGACTACGGTGCTATCTTTGACGGCCGCCGTCAGATTCTCGACCGCGCCGCTGAGCGCTTTGCTGCCGACAAGCCGGCCGATTTCGATGACTTTATCCAGGCCAACGAGGACTGGCTCATCCCCTACTGTGAGTTCATGACCGTCAAAGAGGAGTGCGGTCTCAAGGCGTTTTGGGAGTGGCCCGCGGAGCTCCGCACCCGCGGCGAGGCTTCCGCCAAGGTCTGCGCCGACCATCCGGCGCATATGCTCTACCACCAGATGACGCAGTACTTTTTCGATCGCCAGTGGAGCCGCCTCAAGGCCTATGCCAACGAGCGCGACATTCTCATCATCGGCGACCTGCCCATCTATGTCTCGCGTGACTCCGTCGAGATGTGGGCGACACCTGAGCTCTTTAAGATCGACGCCGCCGGCAATCCGGTGAGCGTCGCCGGCACGCCGCCCGACCAGTTCTCGGCCACCGGCCAGTACTGGGGCAACCCCATCTACGACTGGGACGCCATGGAGTCCGACGGCTTCTCCTGGTGGGAGGGCCGCATTCGCGCCGCCCTCGACATGTACGACGTCATCCGCCTGGATCACTTCCGCGGCTTCGAGGCCTATTGGGAGGTGCCGTTCTCCTCACCCGATTCGTCCTACGGTTCGTGGACGCAGGGTCCCGGCCTCAAGTTCTTCAAGACGCTCGAGGAAAAGCTCGGCACGCTGCCCATCATCGCCGAGGACCTGGGCTTCCTCACCCCCGGCGTCATCGACATGCGCGACAACTCGGGCTTCCCCGGCATGAAGATCCTGCAGTTTGCCTTTGAGGGCACCAACTCGTACTACCTGCCGCATAACTACATCGCCAACACCGTCGCCTATGTGGGCACCCACGACAACGAGACGGCGCGCGGTTGGTTTGAGGGAACGGCCACCCCGCGTCAGCGTGAGCAGGCAGCCCTGTACACCCATCAGCAGGCCGGCGAACCCATGGCAGATGCACTCAATCGCACCATCGCCGCCAGCGTGAGCGACACGTGCATCTACACCATGCAGGATCTGCTCAACTTGGGCAACGAGGCGCGCATCAACACCCCTGCCACGCTGGGCGGCAACTGGACCTGGCGCATGCTCGACGGCGCCATCACCCGCGAGCTCGAGCACAAACTCACCGACTGGACCGAGACCTACTTCCGCATCCCGTCGGAAGCCGAAATCGAGCTTCCTCAATAGGAGCTACCGCGCCCGACCCCTCCCCACCGTGCGGACGCGCTTGCTTTTCCCGCGCGAGGCCACCCCAATCCCCTCGCGCGGGCTTCTTATGAATTGCAGACATGAAACAACCCATCACAGGAGAAAACATGCCCCAAATTAACCTCATGGAACTCGCCGAGCAGTCTTTTGGCACCTCGCTCGAGCAGCTCGACGACCGTCGCATTTACAAGCTACTGGTCAAACTCGTGCAGGAGCGCTCCGCCGCCCGCCCGCTCAACAACGGCAAGAAAAAGCTCTATTACATTTCCGCCGAATTTTTGATCGGCAAGCTGCTCATCAACAACATGGTCGACCTCGGCATCTACGACGAGGTTAAGGACCAGCTCACCGCCGCAGGCCACGACCTCAACAAAATCGAGGAATTCGAGGTCGAGCCGTCACTCGGCAACGGCGGCCTGGGCCGCTTGGCCGCATGCTTCCTGGATTCCATCGCCACGCTGGGCTTGACCGGCGATGGCGTGGGCCTCAACTATCACTACGGTCTGTTCCGTCAGCGCTTTGTCGACAACCAGCAGAAGGCCGTCCCCGACGAGTGGCTCGGTGAGCAGGACATCCTAGTCGACGATGACCGCTCCTACACCGTCGAGTTCGGCGATTTTGCCGTTACCTCCAAGCTCGTCAACATCGATGTGCCCGGTTACGGCCAGTCCACCAAGAACCGCCTGCGCCTGTTCGACCTGGCGAGCGTCGACGACGGCCTGGTCCCCGGCAGTTCCATCGACTTCGACAAGACCGAGATCGCCAAGAACCTCACCTTGTTCCTCTACCCCGACGATTCCGACGAGCAGGGCCGCCTACTTCGCATCTATCAGGAGTACTTCATGGTGAGCAACGCCGCCCAGCTCCTGATCGACGAGGCCGTCGAGCGCGGCAGCAACCTGCACGATCTGGCCGATTACGCCGTTGTCCAGATCAACGACACGCACCCCACCATGGTCATTCCCGAGCTCATTCGCTTGCTCACCACCGAGCATGGCATCGAGTTTGACGAGGCCGTGACCATCGTGCGCTCCATGGTCGCCTACACTAACCACACGATTCTTGCCGAGGCGCTCGAGAAGTGGCCGCTCACCAGCCTGCAGAAGGTCTCGCCCGCCATCGCCGACATCATCGTCAAGTTCGACGAGGTTGCCAAGGCCGAGCACGACGACCCGCGCGTCGCCATCATCGACGAGCACGACACCGTCCACATGGCCCACATGGACATCCACTTTGGCTTCTCCATCAATGGCGTAGCCGCCCTCCACACCAAGATCCTGGAGGACACCGAGCTTCATCCGTTCTACGAGATCTATCCCGAGAAGTTCTCCAACAAGACCAACGGCATCACCTTCCGCCGCTGGATCCATGGAGCCAACCCCGCGCTCGCCAGCCTGCTCGACGATGTAATCGGCACCGACTGGCGCAGCACCGGCGATCTGAGCAAACTCGCCAAGTTCGCCGACGACAAGGACGTTCTTGAGCGCCTGGCCGCCACCAAGGTCGAGGCTAAGGCCATCATGCGCCAGTTCATGGCGCTCGAGCAGGGCGTGACCATTCCCTCCAACGCCATCATCGACGTCCAGGTCAAGCGCATCCACGAGTACAAGCGTCAGCAGATGCTCGCGCTCTACATCATCTGGAAGTACATCGATATCAAGAACGGCAACAGGCCTAAGCACCCCGTCACCATCATCTTTGGCGGTAAGGCGGCGCCTGCCTACACTATCGCGCAGGACATCATCCATCTGATCCTGACGCTGTCGCAGTGGATTGCAAACGACCCCGACGTGGCTCCCTACCTGCAGGTTGTCATGATCGAGAACTACAACGTCACCGCCGCCGAGCGCGTGATCCCCGCCGCTGACATCTCCGAGCAGATCAGCTTGGCCTCCAAGGAGGCGAGCGGCACCTCCAACATGAAGTTCATGCTCAACGGCGCCCTAACCCTGTGCACGCTCGACGGTGCCAACGTGGAGATTGCCGAGCTCGTGGGCGACAAGAACATCTATACCTTTGGTGCCTCGTCCAAACAGGTCGAGCAGCTCTACGCCGACGGCACCTACAACGCCGGTGCGCTCTACCGCAAGCCCGGCATTAAACTGCTGGTGGACTTCATCACCAACCCGGCCTTTATGGCAACCGGCAACGCCGAGCGCCTGCAGCGCCTGCACGACGACATTAAGGGCAAGGACTGGTTTATGGCCCTGCTCGACATTGAGGAGTACATCCAGACCAAGGAGCGCGTGCTGGCCGACTACGAGGACCAGGACGCCTGGATGCGCAAGGCGCTCATCAATATCGCCAACGCCGGCACCTTCTCGTCCGACCGTACGATCTCCCAGTACAACGACGAGATCTGGCACCTGAGCTAGCTCATTCCCCTTACCCATCCTCTTGAGAAACGGAGTCGTGGCAACACGGCTCCGTTTTTTGTGCCCGCACGTTACCTTGTGATCCGACTCGGCCAAACAATCTCGATCCGTAGCAATTACTCAACCAAAACGGTCCCAGCCGTTACAGATTGAGACATACCGGCCCCTCCCCTTGGGTTTATCTCAGTCTGTAACATCTAGCAGCTGAAATTCACCTTTGGTGTTACAGATTTAGATGAAATGGTTAGCTCGGCGGAACCGTCTCGATCTGTAACATCTAACGTCCGAAATCGGCCCTACCCGTTACAGATCGAGACAAACGACCGGTCAGACAATCCCAACACAAAGAAAGGCTCCCCTCTCGCCCAGTGGACGGGAGGGGAGCCTTATATGTGACCGCGGCAAAAGGATGGCAATACCGCAGTCGCCCAAAGGAAGGGCCTGGTCGCACCGGGCCTAGATAAGGTTCTTGCCAGAGACCTTATCGAAGAGGTGGGTCGCGTTCTTCTCAAACTTGAACCAGATGGTGTCGCCAGCCTTGAGCGCGCCCTTGGCCTCGAGGTCGACGACGGGGATAATCAGGACAAACTGGCCGTCGGGAGCGGTCACGTGGACATGCTCGGTCGAGCCCATGAGCTCGGTCACCTCGACGGTACCCTGGAGCGCGCCCTCCTCGCCCTTGTCGGCAAGCAGGATCTGCTCGGGACGCACGCCGGCCGTAATCTCCTTCACGTCGCCGCCGCCCCAGTTGAGGGCAAGTTGAGCGCAAGTCTCGGGGGCGAGTGCCACGTTCATATCCTCGGTCTTGACGGTAAAGCCGTTGCCCGAGCGCACCAGCTGGGCATCGAAGAAGTTCATCTGCGGCACGCCGATGAAGCCGGCGACGAAGATGTTCGCGGGATGGTTGAAGACCTCCTGCGGCGTGGCGATCTGCTGGACGACGCCGTCCTTCATGACCACGATACGGTCGCCAAGGGTCATGGCCTCGGTCTGGTCGTGAGTAACATAAATGAACGTGCCCTTGATCTCGTGGCGCAGCTTAATGAGCTCGGCACGCATCTGGTTACGAAGCTTGGCGTCCAGGTTGGACAGCGGCTCGTCCATCAGGAAGACCTTGGGGTCACGCACGATGGCGCGGCCGATAGCGACACGCTGGCGCTGGCCGCCGGAGAGCGCCTTGGGCTTACGGTCGAGGTACTCGGTAATGCCCAGAATCTCGGCAGCAGAGCGAACCTTGCGGTCGATCTCGTTCTTGGGAACCTTCTTGAGCTCGAGCGTAAATGCCATGTTCTCGTACACCGTCATATTGGGGTACAGAGCGTAGCTCTGGAACACCATGGCGATGTCGCGGTCCTTGGGCGCCACGTCGTTGACACGCTTGCCATCGATGAGCACATCGCCCGAGGTAATGTCCTCCAGGCCGGCGACCATGCGCATCGTCGTGGACTTACCGCAGCCAGAGGGGCCAACGAGGACGACGAACTCCTGGTCGTGAACGGTGAGGTTGAAGTCCTCTACAGCGAGCACACCGTCCTCGGTAACCTTGAGGTTGTGCTTCTTCTCCTCGGTCTTCTTCTTTTTGCCAAAGAAGCCCTTCTTTTTTGACTCGTTGTTGGGATACACCTTCTGAACATGTTTGAGAACAATCTCGGCCATGTCTTTACCTTTCGATACGCGGCGCCGCGCTGAGGGACGCCGCCAAAACTTGCAAAACAGTTACGGCATCAGCCCTTGACGGCACCTGCCACCACACCGTCGATGATGTACTTCTGGCAGAGGATGTACATGATGACGATGGGGATAACGACCATCATGATGCAGGCCATCATGGGGCCGAGCTCGACGTGGCCGTAGCCGCCGCGGAAGTACTGGATCAAGATAGGAATGGTCTTGTACTTGGTGGAGTCGAGCGTAAGGTAGGGCAGCAGGTAGTCGTTCCAGACCCACATGGTCTCGAGAATGCCGACCGAAAGATAGGTGGGCTTCATGATGGGAAGGACAATCTTAAAGAACACCTGGACCGGGTTGCAGCCGTCGATCATGGCCGCCTCCTCGATCTCGAGCGGGATGTTCTTTACAAAGCCGGCGAACATAAAGACCGCCAGGCCCGCGCCAAAGCCCAGATAGATAAAGCAGATGTTGAACGGCGTGTTAAAGCCGATGCGGTCCGCCAAATTGGACAGCGTGAACATGAGCATCTGGAACGGCACGACCATCGAGAACACGAACAGGTAATAGAAGAAGTTCGAGATCTTGTTGTTGACACGAACCACGTACCAAGCGCACATGGAGCAGCACACCAAGATCAGCACGACCGACGTGACCGTGATGATGAGCGAGTACATAAATGCCGAGGCAAAGCCCTGCTCGTTAAGGGCGTGCATGTAGTTTGCGAGGCCGTTGAACGTCTCGGGCGTAAGCAAATCGAATGCCGTGGTGGTGCTGATTGCGGTCGCTTTCTTAAAAGAATTAAGCGCAATCATGAACACGGGGTAGATCCACGCGAGCGACAGGATCGTAAAGAAAATCGAGAGCGCGCGGTTGATAACCTTATCGCGTTTCATTACTGCTGCACCTCCTTGGACCTCGTGGCCTTAAGCTGGATCATGGAGATGGCCACGACCAGGATGCAGAAGATAACCGCCTTGGCCTGACCAATGCCCTGCCATGCGATACCGGCACGCGAATAGAACGTGTTGTAGATGTTCAGGGCGAGCATCTCGGTGGAGTGCGCGGGGGCGCCGCCGGTAAGGGCGAGGTTCTGGTCGAACAGCTTAAAGCCGTTGGTGATGGACAGGAACAGGCAGATGGTGATGGTCGGCATCAGGTTGGGGATCTTAACCTTCCAAAACGTCTGCCATGCCGTAGCGCCGTCGACCTTGGCGGCCTCGATGTAGTCGGACGGAATGGACTGCAGACCAGCGATGTAGATGATCATCATGTAGCCGACCTGCTGCCACAGGGTCAGGATGATAAGGCCCCAGAAGCCAGCAGCAGAGTTAAGAGCGATGAGCTGGGCGCCCACGTTGGAGAGCAGGCAGTTGATCAGAATCTGCCAAATGTAGCCCAGCACGATGCCGCCGATCAGGTTAGGCATAAAGAAAATCGTACGGAAGATGTTGGTGCCCTTGAGCGCCTTGCGGGTGAGCGCCTGCGCAATGGCCAGCGCGATCACGTTGATGAGCACCGTCGACAGGAAGGCAAACGCCACGGTAAAGAAGAACGACGTGGAGAACTGCGGGTCGGTCAGTGCGCGCACGTAGTTCTCGATACCGACAAAGTGCGCGTTATTGATGGTAATAAACTGGCAGAACGAGAGATAGAAACCCTGGATAAAGGGAATCACGAACCCGATCATAAACGCCAGGCACGTGGGCAGCATAAAGAGCGGCCACCAGCGCTTGAGTGCTTTGCCCATAGAAGGGTCCTTTCAATATGCAGGGGGCGGGCAAACCTACGTCTGCCCGCCCCCTGTCGCTAATCAGATAGCTTGGGCAGCAACTGCTTACTCGGAAGCAGCCTTCTCGGTCTTCCAGCCATCGACGAAGGCGTTCTTGACGCCGTCCCACTTGCTGTTATCGGCAGCGTAGGCAATCAGAGCCTGCTTGAGGTTCTTCTTCCACTCCTCAGAGGGGATGTAAACGAAGTCCCAAGCAACGGTCTTCTTGCCATCCTTGGCCATAGCAACGGCCTGCTGCGAGAAGACGTTGGTGGTCTCCTTAGCGCTCTTGAACGGGGCGGTCAGACCCATCTTGTCAGCGATGATGCTGGTGGCGGTGTCAGAAGTGACGCACCAATACATGAAGTCCTCGGTGGCCTTCTGGGCATCCTCGGAAGCCTGGGAGCTGACGCACCAGTAGTTCTCGCCGCCGGAGCACAGGCCCTGGTTCTCCTCGCCGTCGACGCCGATGTAGATCGGCAGCATGCCGAGCTGGTCGTCGGTCATACCGGCCTTGGTGAGGTCGGCGTAGGCCCAAGAGCCGTTCTGGTAGAAGACGGCCTTGCCGGTTGCGAACTCGTTAGTGGCGTCGTCACCGGTCTTGGAGGCGAGCTGCGAAGGATCGCAGGTGGAGTCGGTGATGTACAGGTCGAAGATCTGCTTGTAGTTGTCGAGGAACTCACCCTTGATCTCGTCGTCCTCCTGGTTGTGCTCCTTCTCGAACTCGTAGTAGAGCGGCATGTTGGCAAGGTGGGTGGTGTAGCGCCAGCTGGAGGAGTCGTCCATGCCGGCAGAAGTGAAGGCACCCTCAATGCCAAGCTCGTCCTTGCGGGCCTGAATGTCGTCGGCACAAGCCTTCAGCTTGTCGAAGGAGTTGATGTCCTCGGCCTTGTAGCCAGCCTTCTCGAGCAGCTGCTTGTTGTAAATAATGCCGAAGCTCTCCTGAACCCAGTCGATGCACACATCCTTGCCGTCGGACTGCAGAGCCAGGGAGTCATCAATGAGCTCACCGCGGAGCTTGGTATCGGACAGGTCGGCGCAGTAATCCTTCCAGTTCTTAAGACCGGTGGGGCCGTTGACCTGGAACAGGGTCGGAGCGGAGCTCTTGGACATCTCGGACTTAAGCTTCTCCTCGTAGGTGTTGGAAGCGGCGGTCACGATCTTGACCTCGACGCCCTTCTCCTTCTTATAGGCCTTGGCGATCTCCTTCCACTCCTTGTCGACCTCGGGCTTGAATTGGAGGAAGTAGACCTCGGCAGCGTCACCAGAAGCAGAGGAGCCGGAGCCGGCAGAACCACCGCAACCCACGAGGCCCAGACCAAGAACTGCAGCCGCGGAACCAGCAAAGCCCAGGAACTGCCTTCTGCTCATTTCGTTCTTCATTACAATCCACCCTTTCACACCGTGGCGGCACCCTTTGCCGCCGCCTTCGGAGATTGGCTCGGGGACTTTGCCCCTTTTGCTGATTTGAACGATACGCTATTTGGCTAGTTGTTTGAACAAGTATTACTAGAGCGGTAGAAAAACTTCGGTGAACGGTAATTTCAACTTGATACTTGACAAGTTTTGTATAAACAATTATTTGTTATCAAATGCAGAGAAAACGCCCGGTCAAGCCGATGTACCGTCGGTTTGACCGGGCGTTTTCTCTTTGAGGCCATGAGTCTCGTCAGGCTGCGAGCTAGCCGGCTATCGCTTGGAATTGACGCGGTAATGGAAGATCTCGGGGTGTGTGCGAGTGTGCGTCACCTCAAACAAGATGCCATCCGAGGTGTACGACTGACTCTCCATGACGGCAACGCAGTTGTATTTGCCGAGGTCAAGATAGCTGCAGTCCTCATCGTTGGCGAGCTCGACACTCACCGTACGACGGCTCGCCATCACTTTGACACCGCGCTTGTGCTCCAGATAGCCGTAAATAGAATCTGCCGCGATCTCGGGAGTCAGGCCCTTGGCGATCGACGCCAAAAAATAGCCATGGTCCACTTGGCGCGCGTTGCCGTTGAGGCTTCGGACACGCACTACGCGAATCAACTCCTCGCCCACCTTAAAGCCCAGGTGACGAGAGAGTTGCTCGGTGCAAACCAGATGTTCGAAAGACTTAACATCCGTCGATGCAACGGCATTGTTGCGCTTTGCAAACTCGCCAAACGACTCAACCTCTTCGAGTGCGCCCAACATGTCGGTTTCGCCCTTAAGCCAAATTACGCGCACGCCCTTGCCGTGTATGGGCTGCACAAACATCCCGTCGGCCAGCATACCCAAGGCGCGACGGACGGTATTGCGAGTGCATCCGAACTCCGCGGTCAGCTCGGCTTCGGTTGGCAGCATCTCCTGAAACGCATAGGTCCCATTAATGATGCGCGAGCGTATTTCTCGGTAGATTCCTTCGTATATCGCTTTTGGCATTGTTTCACCTCTACATTATTCATTTCCGGCTAGGCACGATAGCATTTCTTAAAGTTGTTTAAACCGAATATCGGTAAAGCGACAGAATTTAACCGTTGACGGTTTCTGTCATGTCCAAATCGGTTTCGCTCAAAACTGCCGGTACGACAATCGTCTGGTCCTCTACAATGAATCCATTGTTTAAACGTTTCCCCACGCGCAACGCGCCTCGATATTCGGAAGGCAGAACATGCTGCAAAAAATCCAACGCTTTGGCGGGGCAATGTTCGCGCCCGCCATGCTGTTTTCTATATCAGGCCTCATGGTCGGCGTCTCCGCTCTCGCAACGACTGCGGACATCGTCGGCGATCTCGCCGTATACGGAACCCCTTGGTACGTTTTCTGGGCTATCATCCAGCGCGGCTCGTGGACGGTCTTTAAACGCCTCCCGCTCCTTTTTGCCGTAGCGCTGCCCATCGGTCTTGCCCAAAAACAACCGGCTCGTTGCTGCCTCGAGGCGCTCGTCGCCTATTTTGCCTACTGCTTCTTTCTGAGCGAAATCATTAAGCTGAGTGGCGACAATCTTGGACTTAAGTACCCGTCGTCTTTGATCCCCGCTAGCGGTATCACCGTCATCGACGGCATCAAGACACTCGACACCGGCATTATCGGCCCGCTTGTGGTCTCGGCAACCGTCGTCGCCATCCATGACCACTTCTACGATGCCAAGGTTCCCGATTGGCTCGGCACCTTCTCGGGATCCTCGCTGGTCTACCTCATCAGCTTCTTTGCCGTGCTCGCCCTTGCTATCGTCTCGGCCGCCATCGTGCCTTCCGTATACGCAGTGACCGAGACGCTGCGCCATGCACTTGTGGGCGTCGGCCCCTTCGGCGTGGGCGTCTTTGTCTTTTTAGAACGAGCACTCGAGCCCATGGGGCTGCACCACCTGCTCTACATGCCGATTTACTACGACAACCTGGTCATTAACGACGGCATCTACGCCACGTGGACCAATTTGCTCCCCATCCTCTCCCATAGCACGCGCCCCCTCAATGAGCTTGCGCCGTGGGCCGGTTTTACTGCCACCGGCTGGGTCAAGCTCTTTGGCCTTCCCGCCATCGCGGCTGCGTTCTACTCCACCGCAAAGCCCGAGCGCCGCGCTGGCCTCAAGGTCATCCTGGTTCCCGCCATTGTTGCCTCAGTGGTCTGCGGCGTCACCGAACCGCTCGAGTTTCTCTTTATGTTCACCCACCCCGGGCTCTTTTTGCTCTACGCCGTCCTCTCGTCTTGCCTCGCCATGGCCATGAACTTCTTTGGCGTCGTCGGCATCTTCTCGGGCGGCCTCATGGAGATGGCAGCCTTCAACTTTATTCCGCTCATGCGCACGCATGCCGGTGCCTATCTTTTGGCGCTCGGTATCGGCCTTGCCTTTAGCCTCATCTTTTTTGTTAGTTTTCGAGCACTCATCTTGATCTATGACCTTAAGACGCCGGGCCGCGAGGATCATGTCGCCAATCGCGCGGCAATCGATCGTTTAACGGAAAGCGGCTTTGCCAAAGAGCAATCTCCCAATGACGAAGTCAATAGTCGATCCGATCAAGATCACATCCTCGCTGAGCGGGTAATTCAGCTTTTAGGTGGTGTTGGCAATATCGTGGGCGCAACCAACTGTGCCACGCGCCTGCGCGTCGAGGTCGCAGACCCTTCCATCGTTGCAGATAACGCGTCGTTTGTCGCGGTGGGCGCCAAGGGCCTCATCATTACGGGCAAGACCGCCCAGGTGATCATCGGCATCTCCGTTCCCCGCGTTAAAGAGCATTTTGACCAGATCATGGGCCTCGAGCCGGAATTTGTGCCCACCACCTCGGCCTCCCCTGCCGCCAGCGCAGCCCATAATCGCAGCGATATCTGTTTCTTCGATATCGACGGAACGCTCGCCTGGCAAGACCCTCGAGCGGCACAAGAGCTTCCCGAGAGCGAGCGTGACCTGTCCCCCTATCCCAACGAGGCGGTCTCGCAGGCCATCCGCGATTTCGTTGCAAATGGCAACATGGCCTTTATCTGCACAGGACGCACCCTCAGCTGCATCCATCCCAAGCTGCTCGAGCTGCCGTGGACGGGCGTCGTGTGTCTCGCGGGCGGTTACGCCGAACTCGAGGGACACATCGTGCGAAATGCAGCCATAAACCCTGGTCTGCTACAGCGCCTCGCCCCCTATCTTGAGCAATCGGGTGAGGTCATTCGCTTTGAGGGCATCGATCGCGTGGTGCGCATGAGCGCAGATGCCCCCGAGACGTACGGATACGCACGCACCGTGGGCGACGCCGTCACGCAACTTGAGCACTACAACGCCTATAAAATTCTTATGTCCACACCACTTGCCAACCGCATCGCCCAAGATGAAGAGCTTGGACCCCTACTCTGTTTCAACGAGCTCGAGCTCGAGGTCACAGAAATCTCGCCTCGTGAGTGCACCAAACGGGCCGGAATCAGTGCCGTGCTTGACGCCCTGGGGCCAGATCACGGCACCGTGTACGGCATTGGCGACGCGAGCAACGACATCGCCCTCATGGAGGCGGTCGATGTTGGCATCGCCATGGGCAACGCGCCGGACTTCCTCAAGGAAAAAGCCGGCTACGTAACCGACAGCTTTGACCACGACGGCGTCGTCACCGCGCTCGAACACTTTGGGCTTATCTAGCCGAGCCCCTTGCCGCGTTTGCAGCCGCAAGACTCAATCGTCTTCAACCGCCGCGCTCGACGCCCTAATGTGGCAATATGTTGTCTGCATAATGCAACGATGCAACCTAAGAAAGAATGCGAGAACCCGTGTCCAGTCCGTTTACCAGCTTTTTAGCCCAGCACTTTGACCAGATTAACGACTATCTGGCCACGTTCTTTGACGGACAGGCGACCTCTGCCGATATCGAGCGCTACCTGTACGCGCCGCTCTCGGCTTTTACGGCCAACGCCGGCAAGCGCCACCGTCCGCTTATCTGCATGCTCGCCGCAACCGCAGTGGGCGGTAGCTTTGAGAGCGCCCGCAGCGCCGCGGCAGCTATCGAGCATTTCCAGTCGGGCGCGCTCATCCACGACGACATTGCCGACAACGGCCAGCTGCGTCGCGGCAAGCCTTGCATGCACCTCACCGAGGGCACGGGGCTTGCCATCAACTGCGGCGACCTGGCGCTCACCATGGTCACCAAGACGGTTCTCGACGACCCCACGCTGGAGTCCGACGTAAAACTCCGCGTGCTCCACGAGCTTACCGAGATGATCGTCCGCACCATCGAGGGCCAGGCGCTCGACTTGGGCTGGGTCCGTGACGCACGCTTCGACATCTCGGTCGACGATTACCTGGACATGGCGACGCACAAGACCGCGTATTACAGCGGAGCCACGCCGCTTGCCACCGGAGCCATCATTGGCGGAGGCAGCGAACAGCAGGTCGAGGCGCTGCGCGCCTTTGGCCTGCACACCGGCCTTGCCTTTCAGATTCAGGACGACCTGCTCAACCTTGTCGGCACTAAGGAAGCCGCCAACAAGGACTTCCGCACCGACATCACCGAGGGTAAGCGCACGCTCGTTGCCGTTCACGCCCTCTCCGATGAGCGCTATCACAACGAGATTGAAGCGATCCTCTCCTCGAGCACCGAGGACCCCACGCAGCTCGCGCGCGCCGTGGAGATCTTCCAGGAGACCGGCTCTATCGATTACGCCCACGCCTACGCGCTGGACCTGACCGCCAAAGCCAAGGCCGCCATCGAGGACGTTTCGTTCGACCCGCACGCACGCGAACTGTTCCTCTCCATGGCAGATTTCTTTGTGGAGCGCCTTAACTAGCGGGGGTTATAAAACCTGTCAGCAGCGTATTTGGGTACAACTTGCTACACTGTTGAGTGCATGTTTATGCATCCCTTTGCGTTGTCTATCCGACACACGCTCAAATAGTACGAATGGTACGCCGAAAGGGGTTCGTTCATGGAACCTATTACAACGGGCATGCAGGGAGCAGCCGTCGAGGACGTCCAGTCCCGCCTTCTGCAGCTCGGCTATACAATCGATGACACCGAGGTTGCCGACAAGCGTTTTGGCACCACCACTGAACAGGCTGTTGGCACCTTTAGGCTCGATAGCGGCCTTGCCGCTGGCTGTGCCGTCGATATCCCCTGCTGGAGCGCCCTGGTCGACGCCTCGTATAAGCTAGGCGACCGCACCCTCTACCTGCGTATGCCCAATTTCCATGGCGCCGACGTGCAGGCCCTGCAGAAGGCGCTCAACGTTTTGGGCTTTGCCTGCGGCGAAGACGATGGCTACTTTGGCCCTCACACCGAGGCAGCCCTTCAGCAGTTCCAGGAAAACGTCGGTCTGTTTGCCGACGGTATGGCTTTCCAGGATACCTACGCCTATATCAACCGCCTGCATCACGTTTGGGAGGGTAAACCTTCGGTGACCGAGGCCGAATCGCGCATCGGCTTTGCCCGCGCGGCCAACGTACTCGAGCGTTTCCAGATTGCCGTCATTGGCGAGGACCCTATTGCGCGCAGCGTAGCATCGCGTATGTGGAATATCGCCACGGCGACGACCGACAACAGCGGTATGATGCTTTGCGACTCCGAGGTCCCGACCGACGTTGACCTGGTGCTCGAGATCGCAAGCGACGAGCTGCCCGCCGACGCCGCTCCGCGCGCCACGATTGCCCTCGCCGAGTGCCACAACCTGGCCCAGCGCATCCGCACCGCCAATGTCGCCGCGCAGCAAAAGCCGGCACGCATCCGCATTGAGCTCACGGGCATGACGCGCTACAACGGCACCTTCACGGCCAGCGACGCGCAGACACTCGCCGTACGCCTGCTCGACGGCGTTTGCGATGCCCTCGCAGATTAGGTAAACTAAACGAGTTGCTTTTGGGCAACACCACATATTGGGACGTAGTTCAACGGTAGAACTCCGGTTTTTGGTGCCGGCTGTTGGGGGTTCGAATCCCTCCGTCCCAGCCCTTAAGAACACAGCGCTCCAGGCCCTTATGAACCTGGAGCGCTTTCTTGTGGGCAAGCGGAGGGATTCGAACCCGCAAGGAATCTACCTATATAAGACAGACGCCCCAGGCCCATAACGACCAAGAGCGCCTTGCATCTAGAATTATCAGCCCTGTTCCGAAAAGCGAGCCGCATGCAACAACCAAGTAACCACAGGCCCCGGGAGAGTGGGGACACCGGCTTAGGTTTATCGCGAGTTCCGCACGAACAGGAGGCCACTTAATGTGGCCTCCGTCGTGAGCAGGACTGTAGAGCAGGAAACCTAAGCCGGTGTCCCCACTCTCCCGGGGCCGAACGCCCTAGTTGTTGAGCATGCGGTCGAAGCTTCCCGAGTCGCCATCCCGATAGTCTGCGGTCATCAGAATCTCCTGCGGAATGCGCCCGCCCTCGCGCAGCACGTTGCGGAACTGCACGCGCGTAACCATGGGCAGATCCTTGATCGTCGCTGCCAGGTTCTGCGGCACACCCTGGTTGGCAGCCGCGGGCTCGCACTCTCCGCCGGCCTTCACGCGACGCTTATGCTCGGCGAGCATGGCGCGGTACATGCCGGCATGCAGGCGAATCTCAACCACATTGGCATTGCGAGCCTGCTCGACGATGCGCGCGCCCTCGCGATCGATATCGCCCACGTAGTAGACGTAGTTAAAGCGATAGCCAATCTCGGCCAGATAATCATCCAGTGCGTGCGAGACGCTCGCTTTGCAGCCGCCGCCAAAAATCACGCCGCCCACCTTGATGCCAAAGAGCTTGGCGTGCTTGCGGCCACGCAGCAGCTTGACGATCTCGTCGTAGGTGTCCAGGTTCTCGACCATAATGAACGGCTTGTCGGCTCCCAGCGTAAAGAAGCCCGTAAAGTGCACGGGGCGATTGGGGGCGACCTTGATCGCCTGCATGCTGATGCCCTTTTCGGTCATACGCCTGATCAGGCGCTCACCGTGCTTGCCGTCAAAAGCCTTCTCGTCGTTAAAGATCTGGTAGGCACGCTGGCGGCGCGAGGCAACCGGCGTATCGGCACCTCGGTTCTGCTCGATCCAAGCCTGGATGATTGCGATTTCCTCGGCAATCTTGCGGTTGGACATCTCGTTGTGCTGAGTGCGCTGCGGAGCCTTTTTGCCGTCCTTGCCCTCGACCTTTACGATCTGTGTCTGCTGCTCCTTGATCTTGGAGAGCGCCATAGGCGTGGGGACAACCTTGAGCAGCTGCCTGCCTAAAACGCGGGCAAGGGCAAACGCCGAGACCTCGCCGTGGGCGGCCGACTCGGGCTGCTGGGCAGCAGTATCTACTGCGGCAGACTCCGGCTTCTTCTGAGACTTGCGCTTAGAATCGCCTTGGGAATTGCGCTCGCGCTTCGGCATAGACGCCTGCTTCTGCGGACGATCGGACTTGCTCTCCTTCGCTGACTGGCGCTTAGGCTGCCCCGAAGAAACCTCGGCCTTCGCATCCTCGTTCTGCGGCGTGGTCTTCTCGGTTGCAGTCTCGGCATGGGAACTGCGGCCTCCACGATGGCGACGGCGGCGAGGCTTGCTCGACGCGCTCTGCTCCGTCTGCTCATCAGTAGGCTGCTGGCCCTTGGCCTCGGCATCAACCTCAAGCTGCGGCTCAACAGGCTTTTGCTCGCGAGCCACCGGCTCAACGGCCTTCTCGTCCTGGGTGGTCGAAACCGACTCGCCCTTCTCCTGACGCTTTACGGGATACGCACGTCCCGCAAAACCGCGGCCGGGACGACACGAACCCGGAGCCTTCTTGGCAGACTCCTCAACATCGTCTGCAACCTCAGAAGACTCTTCAACCTCACGCGCGGCATCCTGCGCTGCAGCCTTAAAGTGAGCACCGCGACGACGCTTGGGCTCTTGGGCCTCCACGGGCTTTTGCTCCTTCGTGGGCTTCTGCGACTCGGCAGCAACCTCGGTCTCAACAGCCTCGGCATCCGTCTCGCCCTTTCGAGCAACGGCGCGACGGAAGCGCTCCTGCTGGGCGCGGCGCTGTGCATCGCGCTTGCCGCCCCCGCCAAAACCGCCGCGTCCTGCCTTGGCCGTAAAGGCACGCACGACGTTCTCATCGAGCAACTCATCGGTATCGACATGCTCACGCGGAGCAGCTTCTTCCACAGCAGGCACGTCAGCGGAATCCTCGACGACAAAATCCTCGACGGACTCGGCAGGCTGCTCCTGGGCATCGCGGATCTCGGCATTGATGGTATAGAACGCCGGGCGCCCGTTAATGCCGCTACCCTCGATCTTGGTCACGATATTTGCCGCGATAAGCTCATCGCGCATCGCCTTGGTGTCACATTCCTTATCGACGGAGCGGAAAATTTGCGCCAGCGCGCTCGACTTGATCTTGAGCGCCTTGCGGCAAAGCAGGTCGTAGGCAACCAGCTTGGCACGCTCAGCAGAAAGCGATGTCTGGCTGCTCAGACGCTCAGCCAGGGCATCGACATTATTTTGGTTATCGGAATATATCGTCTTGGCCACGGGGCCCCTTTCATATGTACACATATACGTTTATATGGTACAACGCGCGCCCTTATCCACGCAAAACATCTGCGAGAACACTCGGGCGTCGCCCGCTTTTGCATGAAAAAAGACCGAGTCCGCGTCGTTGCGGACCCGGTCTTTCCGAGTCATATGGATGGAACGGCTAGCCCATCAAGCTGACTAGGCCTTGGCAGCCTCGGCGTCGACAGGAGCCTCGGCGGCAGCGGCGCGGCCGTACTCGGCCTTGCCCATCTCGGACCACTCGGGCTCCTCGTCGGGCATGGAGCCAGCCTCCTTGCCGAAGAACTCCTTGAGGCAGTTGACGGCGACGATGAGACCCAGGACCATCAGCAGGACGGCGAAGACAAGCTGCAGGCCCTTGGTGGCGGCGACGGAGACGGCGGCCGTGGTGGCAGTAGCCGGGATGGTACCGAAGAAACCGTAGGCCTGGACGGCGGTCATGCAGCCCATGGCGCTCTGGACCAGCGAGGTGAAGGTGCAGCAGAGCAGGAAGGCGACGGGCACGTAGAGCATCCAGCCCTTGCGGCCGGTGCACTTGCAGAACACGGCGAGGGTGATCATGGTCATGCCGCCGAGCAGCTGGTTGGAAGCACCAAAGAGCGGCCAGATGTTGGCATAGCCACCAAAAGCGAGGGCGAGACCGGGAAGCAGGGTAACGACCGTGGCGAACCAGGGGTTGCCGAGGACCTTCATGTAGCCGGCCTTGGACTCGATGGCCAGGGCATCGTTGGTCTGGGCAAAGAACTCGGAGAACGAGGTGCGGGCGATGCGGGCGACGGCGTCGAGCGAGGTCAGAGCCAGAGCGGAAACGTTCATGGTCATAAAGACGGTAGCGAGCGTGCCGTCAACACCGAAGGCCTGCATACCGCGGGAGATGCCAGCGGCGAAGATCTGGAACGGGGTGGAAGCGACACCGGCGTTGAGGACGCCGGTACCGGCGGTGTTCATGTCGGAGAACATGATGCCGGCGACGATGATGGCAAGGATGCCGACGAAGGACTCGACGATCATGGCGCCGTAGCCGACCTTGACGGCGTCCTGCTCCTTCTCGACCTGCTTGGAAGAGGTGCCGGAAGAAACGAGGCTGTGGAAACCGGAGAGAGCACCGCATGCGACGGAGACGAACAGGACCGGGAACATCATGCCGGAGGCAGTGGAGAAGCCGGTAAAGACCGGAGCGGTGATAGTGGCCTGACCGTTGACGCCCAGGACGACGATGCCGAGGACAGCGCAGACGATCATGACGATCATCATGATGGAAGTGAGGTAATCGCGCGGAGTCTTGAGCATCTGGATGGGCATGGCGCCAGCGAAGACCAGGTAGACCATGACGACGGCGAACCACTGGAACTTATCCAGGTAGACCGGGAACTGCATACCGACGGCGAACATGAGAACCATGAGGACCACGCCGGTGACGAACTCGGCAGCGCCGGTGAGGTTGAACTTCTTCTGGGCCCAACCAAAGGCGATAGCGACGAAGGTGAACAGGATGGAGATGGTACCAGCGCAGCCGGCGGCATAGGACTTGGTGAAGTCGATGGCACCGGTAGCAGCACCAGAAGCGTCAACGGCCGGGGTGAACATGAACGTCTTGCAGACCATGTCGGTGAAAGCGGCGATGACGATGATGCAGAACAGCCAGCAGAACAGCAGGAACAGGCGACGGCCGGTCTTGCCGATGTACTTCTCGATGAGCTGAGCGAGCGACTTGCCGTTGTTCTTCATCGAAGCGTACAGGGCACCAAAGTCGTGGACGGCACCAAAGAAGATGCCGCCGACGAGGACCCAGAGCACGACGGGCAGCCAGCCAAAGGCCATGGCGACGATCGTACCCGTGACAGGGCCAGCACCGCAGATCGAGCTGAACTGGTGCGAGAACGCGGTGAAGGCGGAGACGGGCGAGAAGCTCTTGCCGTCCTTCATGCGCTTGGCCGGCGTGAGGGCCTCTTTGTCAACGCCCCACTTGTTGGCCAGCCATCGGCCATAGCCCAGATAGCCGCAGGCGAGCACCGCCGCGGCCACAACCATGAGCAAAACTCCGTTCATTACATTTCCTCCTCTAAAAAGAACTTCCTAGACATAAAAAATGAGGGCCGTCGGTTGCGCTCGACGGCCCTCATCTTCATCAGCCGCCCGTTATCGTACGGGCTAGCTGTATGTGCTAACCCGCATCAGATAATTACTACGCTGATAATGTTTAGCTGATGCGTGAACATGTCTAAGAAATCCTCTTCAATCATGATGCGAACGATCCGTGCGTGTTCACATCCCCCAGTGGTTGAAAAGGAGTATGAAACTTTAGTTACCTAAAGTCAACGCAAATTTGTAATGAGTTTTCAACTTTTTTGGATTTCTCGGTATAAAACGCCACTGACCTCGGACTTTACCCCACGACAGTTTTTGCATGAGAGATGCCCCTCGGGAGCGGGCGGGCGTATACAAGGTTTCCTGCTCTACAGTCCTGCTCGCACGGAGAGCACATTAAGTGCTCTCCGGCTCGTGCGGAACTCGCGAT
>OBWW01000552.1_pt1 | contig 27920 bp, 39 predicted proteins | sample 1538091 | NCBI WGS metagenome assembly OBWW01 (sample SAMEA2580125, study PRJEB22360) | human gut metagenome | biome: human gut; feature: human-associated habitat; material: faeces | place: Denmark | collected 2008/2010 | reverse complement strand
TAACAGCTCCCTTCTCAGTAAACTGTGGATAACGCTCAGAAAAGCCACATGCCTGCTTCGTACATCCTGGTGTATTATCCTTTGGATAAAAATATAAGATCACTTTTTTTCCTGCATAATCGCTTAATTTATGCATTTCTCCATTCTGATCCGGCAATTCAAAGTCCGGTGCTTTTTTTCCTAACTCTAACATTTACTATTCCTCCGCTTTTGTATTTTCCACCTGTTTTCTTGTTCTTTTATTACCTGAAATCATTTTATGTCCCGTATACATAGACATGATCATACATATAAGAGTGCTACACGCAAAATACCTATGACCTGATTTGGATCCTTTATATCCAGTATAAAAAGTTCCAATCATAGTAATTAACGCTCCGATTGACCAATACTTATGTGCTTTCATTTTATACCTCCAAATTGATTAAGCTGTTTCCAAAATAAATATCTCTGGATCATTAACAATATTATACATTCCATCCATTACTTTTGACAAGCAGGGAAAGAAAAATACTCAATCCAAATACAAAAGGATGTATCACGATAATTCTTGCATTACCTTGACGCATCCTTTCGTGTTGTATTTTTTTATTCTTCTTTTCATTATTTTTTAATTTACAGATACCCTGCGTCATTGTTCCCATTTGGCAGAATGTATACCAGGTTCGTGGCTTATATGCCTTAGACACTGTGCTGTTTGGCTCATAAACCTCAACCTCCTTGTGCTTAGAGTATATGAAATTTTAGCTTTATCTTGTAAGTTTGCGAATATCCGTATAAACAAAAAAGCCCTTTGAGAAAAGGATTTTTCCTCTCTCAAAGGGCAAGTTGGCAAACAGGAAGTTTTGCATACGTTATTCTTCTAATATTTTTGTAGGGTTCGCATAGAAAAAGTGTTACAGACTTTTTCTCACAGTCTCCAATCCCATGTAACCATCACCAGTGTTAAAACCTTTCATTGCCAACTCCTCCATTTCTTTGAATTTTATGATTTAATCTTCTTTGACGGTTACAGTGTATATCAATAGGTGGGGTATAAAAATCCCTGCTCTTTTATACTGCTATCCTTCTAAGACAAAAGGCCCAGAATACTTTTTCCTGAGCCTTTCCATCCTGTTGTTTTCAATTATAGATAAAGCTATTATGCAACATTCTGATTCTCATCATCTAGTTGAGGTAAATCTTCATCGCTACCAATTGCTTTTAAACCTAACATTGTTACCGTCACTCCCAAAGCTAATGTTACAACTCCCCCAATCGTCTTGAACACTCGCTCATGAAATTTCTGCTGCTGTAAATATAATTCCGTTATTTTATCAGCTTCTTCCATCATTTTTTCAGAAAATTCCCTTCTTTCCTCCTCTGTTAAGTTTTCTTGTTCCAGCTGATTTGCGAAGGTCTCAAGAACATACTGATGTGCATGAACTGCTTGTTCATATTCTTCTTTATTTGTTTCTAAAATTGTTTTGCATAACTGTGTATAATTTTCTATTGCTGATTCCACAAACTCTACATATACTGGGAACTGCTTTATTATTTCAAGCGCCACTTCCTTTTCCATATATGGAATCATAGATGTAAACTCCATCACTTTATCCTTTGTTAAATTTCGAAATGATTCAATTTTTAACGCTTTTTTTACAGCTTCTTCTGAATGATATCTTTTTCTTATTTTCTTTTCCATGATTATGTTCCTACTTTGCTTCTTTGCGAATGGTGCCAATTTTTTTGTCACTTCTGGTATCTCTTCCATTTTTGTTTCTAATAGTCCCCGGTGGAAGACCATGCTTCTTTTCAAATGTTCCTACTCTACAATCACTTCTAGTTTTCCTCATGTTTTTTCTTCCTTTCATAATTCCGTATCAACAATGCACTTGTTGTTTACTGATGCTTCAAGTATAATAAAATCTATAAAGAAAATACACGCACAGCATGTGGACTTAACACCTGATAATTCTCATGTTCGGCGATATACGGGGAGGTTATTCTCATGGGGAAACAATCTACAAGAGAAAATAAAACAATTTATCAGATTTGCCGGGAAGAAGCCGGTCTTACCAGATTAGAAGCCAGCGAAAAAATGACTGCTGTTTCTGATTCTAAAATTGAAAAATTTGAATATGAAATGCAGGAACCTACACCTTATGATATTATCCAGATGGCAGACGCTTACGGGCGACCAGATCTCTGCAATTATTACTGCTCTCATAAATGCGAAATCGGTCACCGTTATGTCCCGGAAGTCGAAGTTTCTGACTTGTCCAATATAATCCTGGAAACCATTGCCAGTCTGAATGAGATTAATCCTCTTACCACACGTCTGATCCAGATTGCCCGTGACGGTAAGATCAGTGATGATGAGATCAAGGATTTTGCTTTTATCAGCAACAAACTGGATGAAATTTCTCTGGCAATAGATTCTCTGAATCTCTGGGTTGATAAAACAGCCGGAGAGCAGGGACTAAACATCGAATTGCTCAGAGAAGAAAAAAAGAAACAGAAATAAGTATGAAAAAACAAGGCAGCGAACCTATTTATGGTTCACTGCCTCTTTCCTTTACATATGCTGTAACTGGTTTATGATGTATTCCGTTCTGCGGATAGCTTCTTCCACCTGATGTCTGGCATTATTGATTCGATCCTGCACCATCCAATCCACAACAAATCCATCAAAAAAATAATCTGCAAAGGATAAGAAGTCTCCAGTATTGATGTTTAAATTACAAGCCATGTTCACATCATTTAATTCCCTACTGAAATTACGAAGATCATATTTCGCCTGTTCCATATTTTGTCTGGCCTGATCCATCTTGGAGTGTTTCAACATCGTAGAAAAGAATCCACCGCCAAACATATCCACCAAGCCCCAATTCTTTGCACTGTTCAGGTTCTCTTTTGCTGTCCGAAGACTACTTAACGCACGTTGTCCTGCTTCAATCGCTTCTCGTTTCTCTTTTTCTATATCATATCCCATAATTTCTTCCCTCCTCGTATTTTTATGAGTTAGATGATATAAGTGCAATGATTCCGCCGATGATCAACAATGGAAGTGCAATATAAATCAGTCCGCCAACAACCATTCCTATCAAAATCACCGGGAAAAATACAACTGTACAGAGCAGCTTTAAGATTCCCCAGGATGCTTTTACACCAAATATAAAAAATTTTCCAATAAACCAAATCATGCATATAGCAAATAATAACGATAACATATTCTACTCCTTCTGACTCCTGTTATGATTTGAATCATTCATTTTTTTGATTGTTTACTTGATATAAACTCAGATGTATTTCTCACACCGATTTTACTACTGAATTCTGGGTTCTTCTCTATTTTTTCAATCATCCGAATTATCCTTATTCTCTGTGCTGTATCCATCTGCTCACCTCATTCTAACAGTTCTGCCTTTTGATATTGTCAGTATAACCGGATAACTTTTCAAAATATATACCTAATACAAAGAATTGAACATATGTAATTCTCAATTTTCGAGGAATAGTTGTTCCTCCTGTTCTTTCATCAAAATTCTTCATCACGGAATGCTTCCAGATATTCATCAATAAGATCCAAATTAACTAACACGATTCTTTTGACATGGTATACTGCTCTGGCATCTTTTGCTAACTGTTAGAGTATATGAAGTTTTGGCTTTATCTTGTAGTTTGCGAATATCCGTATAAATGAAAAGTCTAATCCCCCAGCTATGCTGGGGGATTAGACTTTTCATTTAGCTTGTTTCTTGACTACTCAGGAAAAATATTTCTACCCGCGCCCCACCTGTATTTTCAGAATTTGAAAGTTTAATACCTCCACCATATTTTTCAGCCACAGTTTTTGCAAAAAATAGTCCCATCCCATAATGGGCTTCGCCATTTCTACTTGTGTCATCCATAAAAAACTGCTCTGTGCCATGCAATAATGCTTCTTTTGTAAATCCTGATCCGCTATCCTCCACAATGAATGTCAGCCGGTCATCCTGCTCCTTTGCGTCAATATAAATGATTCCATTTTCTTTTGTATGCTCCACTGCATTCTGAATCACATTCATTACGGCTCGGAACATTGGCTCATAAGCAATCGTTACCTTTTTATCACTTTGTTCCGCCTTCCAATCTATCTTCTGGTGATAGATTTCTACCAGTCCAAGTGCCTGTTTCTTTATATCTGCGAAAAAATCTTCTAACCTCACCGTTGTATAGATAACATCACTGCAATTCCATGATTTTGTGACATCTATCAACTGTTTTACATAACTTTGTATCTGTGTTGTGCCGTTCAAAACATAAGTGATATTATTCTTCTGTTCTGTGGTCAGTTCAGTCTCTGAAAGTAGTTCTGCATTTCCCCGTACAATCGTAAGAGGTGTTTTAATATCATGCGCCAAAGCAGACATCTGCTGTTTCTTTTCCTGCTCTGTTTTCCACTGCTTTTCTAAAGATTCTCGCAATGCATCTCGCATATCATCGATTGCCGATAAACAGTCATCAAACTCTTTGATACCGGAACAGGATGTCTCATATTCCAGATTTTGATCCTTTATTTGTCCGATTGCGTCTAATACAGGCTGCATCTGCTTTTTGATTCTTTTCCCAAAACGTATGGACGGAATGATGATAATCGCTACCGCTCCAATCACAGACATAATACTCATCACATTCTGTGGTCCTATAAAATGCTCCCTCAAAAAAGCTGAATGATATTGAGGTGTCAGGCGATATTGCAATACAACATATTCATTTTCCCTTACAATTACTTTATAAAAATATTTCCCGGATGCGTTTCCGTACTTTGCAACATTCCATGCTATCTGTTCGTATTGTTCTGACAGATCTCCACCTATTTTCTCTCCATTCTCTGAAAAGATTACATAATCACAAAGTGCGGGAATCATCTCAGCAGTCACTTTATCTGCACGTAGAATCGTATCATATGCTTCATTAATCTTTTGCTCTGCATAATTTGCCGGATAAATACAGCCCACACTAATCAAAAGGCACAGCAGCAGATAAGCAACAATCACCAAACCAACTAATGATCCAAGCATGACCAGTACATATCTCATAAAAATCCTGCTGAGTGCATTGCTTCTCTTTACTCTTCCCATTTATATCCAATCCCCCAGACTGTTTTTATCGGTGTATAATCATAATCCGCAAATTTTGCTCTTATATTTTTGATATGCGTGATAATGGTACTGTCATTACTCTCATTGTCAAAGCCAAAGACCGCTTCCAATATCTGTTCCTTCGAGAAAACCTGTCCTCTGTTTTTAGCCAGGAATTCACAAATTTCGTACTCCGCTTTCGTAAGAGGAAGTTCCTTATCATCAACCAATAGTTTCTTTTGAGATATTTGAATACAGACCCTCCCCAAAACCATCCGGACAGAATGTTCCCTGTGCTCTCTTCTAAGATGTGCATTGATCCTTGCCCGAAGTTCCATCACTCCAAATGGCTTTGAAATATAATCATCTGCTCCTAAAGAAAGTCCGTTTACCAGACTGTTTTCCTCCGTTTTTGCCGTAAGAAACAAAATCGGACAATCCACAAGTGCCCTGATTCTTTTGCATAATTCGAAGCCATCAATTCCAGGCATCATAATGTCCAGTAAAATCAGGTCATAACGATGTAATTCTTCCATATTAATTTTTAGTGGATTACTTACTTTGGTAACCAGATGTCCATCCTTATTCAAAATGCTTTCTATCATTTCCAAAATTGCCGGTTCATCATCAACTGCCAGTATTTTTGCCATAGTTTCCCTCGATTCTATTCCGATATTCTGTTTCCTTCCCAGTGGTTTACCCACCAAAAATAGTATACCATACTAATCCCTGTAAATATTAAGCAACCTGGTATGAATGACAACCATTCACCTACACTAGTTTCTCCCAATACAGATTGCAGATAAGTATATGGTACTCTACCCGTCCAGCAGACAAATACATATTTCCACACATAATCTCCAAGTCCGGTAAGCATCAATGCACTAATTAGTCCTGATATAATCCCTGCTCCAATGGATACCCCTTTTCCAAACTGAAAAGCCAGAATCAGCTGCCACAGATAAAGTGGAACACTGCTTCCCCACAGCAGCAATGCTGCAAATATACATCCTTTCATGATTTCGATATCGCTTGATGCGATTCTTCCAAATCCAATTCCGAATATGATTGCTGTCAATAGGATAGAGCACAGACACAAAACCAGTAGCATCAACAGTTTCGATAAAAATGCTGCAGGTTTATCCGGTAAAGACAACAGGTTTTGAAAATTACCTGCATTTTGTTCTTGTTCCATCACACTTGCTGTAAAAATTCCAATAAGTACCGGAAGTCCTGCTCCTATTGCCTGATAAAATGCAATCACTTTCATATTTTCATTCCATGGTGAAAAAAAGTAATATATTAAAAATATAACGCTGGTTATAATCGGAATCAGTAAGTGTGCCAGAATCACAGATGTTCCTTTCATCTTTCGCAAGTCTGCATTAAGAGATCTTCCAATCATCTTATTTCACCTCTCTTCTCTCAAACCATTTCAAAAACAGAACCGTTACAAAAACAAACCAGATGATTGAGAGACACATTCCCGGAACAATGACTCCCGTATCCAAAAGAGGATTCCCTGCTTCTGCGGCAAGTCCATTTGGTAAAACATGAAGCAACGGGCACATCATTCGCATAGGGATTGCAGAAACAAGTACATACCAGATTCTGGTTTGTGATATTACCACACCGCTGACGGTAATAAATAGGCAGACGAACAGGTTTACAATCATTCCAAATCGTTCACTTAAAAATAAAGCTACCGGAATCTCCCATAACTCAGAAACCGTCAGAAACAATACTGCAATCAACGCTCCTCCAACTGGAACATGTGTCGTTAGAAGAAAGCCTCCAAGCGTTGCTCCTGCAAACACAATCACATTAGAAAACAAAATCATGTACCCAATATAAATAATTTTCCCCAGCAACAATTTTCTTCTGTCTGTGGGAATAGTCATTAAATGATAGTATTTTATCTTTTTCTCCTGCGCCACAGAAAGATAACAAAATAGAGCAATCATCCCCGGCAGCAAAAGTGTATACCACCAGTTCCAAACACTTTCTGCATAAGCATTTGTCATCCCAAGAGTAAATATAAATGCCATGACAAATGTAAGAAGAGGAAATCCCCAGATAAACTTTTTTCGCATGGTTCTTTTGGCTTTTTGATGTTCTGCTTTTATAATATTAACCATGGATTTCACCTGCTTTCTGGTTTTTTCTTACCACATTCATAAACAAATCTTCAAGATTATCTCCCTGCTTTAATGCTCCTTCGTATCCTAAGATTCCACCTGAAATAATCCCGACTTTATCTGCAAGTAACTGTACCTCTGAGAGAATATGACTGGAGAGAATTACAGTGATTCCCTGTTCCGGAAAAGACCGGATCAGCTCTCGTAATTCCTCGATGCCTATTGGATCTAATCCATTCGTAGGTTCATCCAATATCAAAAGTTCCGGTTCTCCAAGCAATGCCATTGCAATGCCTAGTCTTTGCTTCATCCCCAAAGAAAACTGTCCTGCTTTCTTCTTTCCGGTGTTTGTAAGTGATACAATCTGCAAGACCTCATCAATTCTGTTTTCATCTGTACCAAGCAATAATTGTCTTACCTTCAAATTCTCTCTGGCGGAAAGATTTTCATAAATAGGCGGATTTTCAATTAACGCTCCTATTTTTGATAAATCTTTCCTATCTAAAAGTTTTCCATCAAAGTAAATCTTTCCTGCAGTTGGTTTCATCATACCAGTCAACATTTTCAATGTGGTAGATTTTCCCGCACCATTCGGTCCAAGCAGTCCATAAATCTGTTCCTTTTCGATATTAAGTGAAACATTATTTACCGCTTTCTGCTTTCTAAAATATTTACACAAATTTTGTGTCTGCAACATCATTTCCATCTTTACTATCCTTCCTTCCATATTTCATTTCTTACTGAAATATAACCTAACAGAAAAAAATAAAGATTTGATGAAGATTGCTAAATAATTCGTCTACTCTATTTTTATTCTCGTATGGAATAAACCATCAATTGAATATCATTATCAGAACTCGGCTTTCCACTGAAATCAGCAAAGCTGTTACAAATACGAAGTCCTAATTTACCGAATATCTCCGTGATTTCATCCAAACTATATAACCTTATAGGATTTCCTTCTTTCATTTCAGGCTTATAAAGTGCTTCTCCATACATATAGTCTACCTGCCCATCAATTCAAGTGCTTCATCTATCTTAATGATGACGAATATGGCAGAGTAATACAATCACTTATCCGTTTAAAGAACAGCCTGATAGCACAAGGCAGATATACCGACGGGGTTGACAATGTTCTCTGCAAGGTAATGTCAGCCAAGAAAAGAAAGCTCAAAATCAAATATTTCTGAATAAGAAAAGAGACCGCCTACACGATGTAAGCGGTCTTTGATTATTGTAGAGTAAGTCCGACAAACTTGAATTTTCAAATTAGTCTTTACAAATAACCTTTGAACCTTCACCATCAATTACAATTCCCTGACGGTTGTTAATTGGGCATAGATTCAAATCCGAAAACTCAGTCATTATTTTCTCGGTAACTTTCTTAAATGGTGCTGTAAGATAATGCGGAAGAACATAGAAATCAATCAAATCAAGCCCTGCATCATCTTCTTGTGAGTAGTCCTCCGGCTTTTCATCCATTTGCTCGATATATTGGATGCTTGGAGCGCATATAATCGCACCTGCCGATTCACCAATCATCAGTTTTCCCTTTGCCAATTCTTTCTTCAACAGCTCATCCGTTCCCGTTTTACGGAGCTGGTCTATAAGGAAAAAAGAATTTCCGCCGGTAAAATATATCACATCCGCATCTTCAAAAACAGACTGTATCGTTGAATAAGCCTCCGTTGAAATATCAATTTCAGTTACGATTGCTCCCAACTTTTTGAATAATTTTCGAGCCGAGCCGACATAACCGGTGTAGCCTTCACGCAGCGAAGCTGTTGGAATAAATGCGACTTTCTTATTTTCAATTTCTTCCTTTATCAGACTTCCTACACTTGAAAAGTGCGAACATAAAAACAGTTTCATCAATATTCTCCTTTATATATAAATTCCGATTTATCTTTGCCTTATGTTATCATAATTCGGTTTAAATTGCTATAAATAGCTTTATTCCAATAATAGAAAACCCCAGAAATAATTAAGATTCCGGGACCTTATGTTTGAACATATTTACTTTTTAATTTATTTAACAAATAAAATTTTGATTGACCTTTAGTTAATATGAATCAATCATCTGCATTAGCTTCTTATAAAATTCATTTCTATCGTTGTAAATTTTTTCCAATTCTTTTTCTGTAAACAGTGCATAGGCTCTATCAGGAACAGCTGTCAAGCCATCGCAGCTAAATGGTATGCGCCGCCCACCCCTGAAAATGGCTGCTTCCCAGTATTTTTTTCTAAAATATTTAATTATTCCCATGTAGTACCATCTCTTTCCCATATTTGTTATTGACGTTCTGGCAAGTAAAATACTTCTGTTCTTACCATATTATCATCAAAATCCATTTCTACATAATAGTCTCGGACAAAATATGATCTCCAGTAATCTTGTAGTGAGTAAATTTCCAATGTTTTGAAATCAACAATGCACAATGGAATGGCTTCTTTATTTTCTCCGTCTGTCTTTCTGTATTCTAATGAAGCTGCTACTTTATTTAGACAGTTCTGACATAAATGGTTTTCCAGCATGTTAGTATCAATTTCGTAATTTTCCGGCAATGTCACATCTATGCTTGCCATACCACGGCTTGGAGTTCCGTCTGAAGAATAAGATATTTCACCTGTATTCCCAGAAAGGAATGAAGTTGAAGTAGCACTTTCTACCTCATTTCCATTTTCATCGTAATTTTTCAGTGGAAAATCAATCACATACCAGTCATTCAGCGAGATCAATCCAATAGTGTCAAAGTTTCTAAAGTAGCTCATCAGGCTTTCTTCCGCATTTCCGCATAGATAACATTCAGATGTGTTTTCCAGGGATGAGCGCAGATCGTCAAAAGTTACATCAATGTCAGCACGGTGTTTAGTAGATACTGGTTGGGAAGATGTCTGCTCATGGGCAGAGGCATAATATGCGATGATTATGGAGATAACAATTATGACTGCCAGTATGGAAAGCCAGAAATAATCTATTCGGATTTGATAATATCGCTTTTCTTTCTTCATATTTTTGATGCTCTCCCCTAATAATAAAATATAGTGTACTTAAAACAAGTTCATTTAAACCATTTTACCATGTTTTGTACTTAAAATGTACTCGTAACATGAACTTATTTTGTACTTATCAAATGGAGAGGAAGCCATATGGAAAAAGATAAACACCTTGGTCTTCGGATTGATTCTGAAACGCACGGAAAACTGAAAAGTCTTGCTGAATTTGAGGGGCGTTCTATCAATGGAGAAGTGCTGTATCTGATTCGTCAGGCGATTGCTCAACATGAGAAAGATCATGGCACATTAAATAAATAGGAAGATCATACATCGGGCTGGTGAGTTCCGGTGTATTTTTATGCCAATTTAAAAAGTATCAAATGATGATACTTTTAGAGGAATCAGTGATACTTTAAGGCAGATATTTGAGATACCCTTGATACTTTGGACTGTTATACTGATTATGCTGGAAATAAAAGAACAGCAGGAAAACTTCATATGATTATTAGAAAAGCTCTTTCGGGTTAGCACCACGGAGGGGCTTTTTTTGTTGCCCTGAAATTTTGATTTCCGGCCAATAAGCCACAGGTCTGCCTGATCTGGTGGCCTGAAAGGAAATCAGTACGCATGATCAGAGACATCAGAAGGAGCCGGTCTCCTCCGCTCCTGAATTTGGAACACGAAACAGATTTCAAATTCAGGAGGAACGGACGATGTATGTAGAGCATCCATATAAATTCAATGACAAATTTTATGCAAAAGTTGATGGAAAATTTTATGAAATAACCAGAGAGGTAGCCAAGGCAATGCTTTCCGCTTACCGTAATGAGATTTACAGAAGTAAAAAGTGGCAGCCAGAAGATCCGGAAACCATGACAAGAAAAACAAAGTGGACGGAGCTGTTGGATTGTGTTTTCAGTGAGAATACAGATGGAATTGGAGTGCAGGACTTACCAGATGAGGGACAGCGGAGCGTAGAAGATCTGGTAATTCTGCAGGCTGAATCAGCAGAACTGTATCAGAATATCGCAAAGCTGTCAGAACATGAGCAGTTTATTATCAAATCCATCTACTTTGAGGGCATCTGATTACACCGAAGAAGATATGAGAAGTGTCATTGTGGAACTTCTGGAGCAGTGGAGCCAGGGAAAGGAGCAGGACTGATATGGAATTTGATTATTACTATGGATCTCAGGCGGACCAGTTCAGTTTTATCCGGATACCAAGAATGCTGTTGACCGAAGATATATTTTCCTCATTAACACTGCAGTCCAAGATGCTGTATTCCGTACTTCTGGACCGAATGTCCTTATCTATGAAGAATGGCTGGTTCGATGAAGAAAACAGAGTGTACATTATCTATCAGATATCAGAAATCCAATCAGACCTTGGATTTTCCAAAAGAAAGGCCATGGATTATCTGTCAGAACTGGAAGAGTTTGGATTAGTCAAAAAGAAAAAGAGAGGATTTGGTCTTCCAAGTATTATTTACGTGAAGAGCTTTATGATTCAGAAAAACTATGCCAGAAGTATCGAAACAGAAACTTCTGCAGAAAAAAAGATACTTTCCAGAAGTGAGGATTTCGGCACTTCTGAGCAGGCAGGATGTACCTCAAGAGGTTGCGATTTCAGCACCTCTAAATAATAAGACTAATATAAACAATATTTATCAGAGTAAGATTAAATCGAATCATATCGTATCTGCAGATGCTGATGAGAAGAGATGCGATCCAGATCAGACTGAGATCATAAAAGCTTATGGAGAAATCATTAAGAGCAATGTCGAATACGATGCACTACTCCAGGCAAATAAGTTTGACGAAAAACTGGTACAGGGAATCTTTGAACTGATTCTGGAAACAGTGGTCAGCCACAGTGAGACAATCCTGATTGCCAGTGAACGATATCCGGCGGCTCTGGTAAAAAGTAAATTTCTGAAGCTGAATTACATGCATATCGATTATGTGATCAGCTGCATGAAAAAGAACACGACGAAAAGAGAAAGCGTATAAGCTTGACGAAATCGTATTTCTGATGGAAGGGAGTCGGAGGGGAACATAGTACCGATAATGACTGTGCAAGAAAACGCAGTTTATGGGAAGCCTTCTATATTACCTGTGGTCACGGAAAAATGGGAGTGTTTCCAGAAAAATTGTAGAACATTTTTTAAACGTTTGAGATGTCATCATTAGACGACACCTTTAAATTGATTTTATTCGTGGTTCGGATTATAATAGAAATGAGGCAAAGATGATATTCTAAGGTTAAGAAGACAAAGAGAGGTAACATATGGATTATTTATCAATCAGACAAACTGCGGAAAAATGGGAGATTTCTGGAAGACGTATACAAAAACTTTGCTCAGAAGGAAGAATACCTGGCGCGGTAAAGATTGGTAGCTATTGGGCTGTTCCATCTGATGCTATAAAGCCAAAAGATGAGAGAATAAAAAGCGGGAAATACATCAAAGAACAGCAGTAAACAATAGTGCCATAGATAGAATAAACAGTTAATCTCTGATGATTCAATTATAAACACAGAAGAAGGTGGATTTTATTTATATAACATTTTTAATCGGAAATGGGTTTGATATCAATCTTGGATTGAATACACGGTACGCAGATTTTTATAAATACTTTCTTGAAAATGCAAGTGTTTCAAATATGATAAAGCAATGGATTGAGAAAGAAATTGATTTATGGTCAGATTTAGAATTACAGCTTGGCAAAAAAGTGAGTGAGATTACCGATAAGACACTGGATAAATTCTATTTAGACAAAATAGAGTTAGACAGGCTGTTGCTTGAATATCTGGAAAAAGAACAAGATCGTTTTGTTATAGATGATAATAGAAAGCGGTTAGAAGAAGAGTTCTCTCGGAGTATAAAAGATATAACTGATGGATTTACGTTGGATGATAGAGATTCTGTAAACAATACAAAAACACATTTTCGTAACGAGGAGTATTTTGTTCAGTTTGTTTCGTTTAATTATACAAATGCATTGGATAAAATTGTTGAAGATTGCAAGAAGAATAACGTTGATGTAGGAAAGCATACTAACAATAGTGGCTCTTTAATGACTGATAAGATTGGTAATGTTTTTCATGTGCATGGTACGGTAGAAGGGGACGCACTCTTAGGGGTGAATGATACTTCGCAAATTGAAAATGAATTTCTACAAGCAGATACTACATTTGTTACTACATTTGTAAAGAGAAATACTAATGAATATCTTGGACAGCAAAGAACATCTAAGACAAAAGATATAATTTATAAGAGTAATATTATATGTGTGTTTGGCATGTCCATTGGTGATACCGATAAAATGTGGTGGGAAGAACTTGTAAATTGGCTCATCGCTAGTGACCTAAGAAAACTTATTATTTTTTGGAAAGGAAATGAGAGCGAATTCAAAAGGCCAATTCCAACGCAAGTCATTCTTCTGAAAAATAGCATTATGAGAAGATTCTTGGATCTTGGAAAAGGTGTTCATTCAGATGCAGAATTAAAGGCTATAGAAAAGCAGATAATGGTTATCTTTAATTCAAAAATTTTCTCTTTCCCTAGAGTGAAATGAGAGATTGTTACATAATAATGACTTTTTACTAAGATAAGCAGAGGTGACTGATGCGAATCCTAATGCTTGGCAATAGTTTTACTTTTGCAAATAATATGCCAGAAACCCTGGCCAACTTAATAGATGCCGAAGTGGTCCAGCACACCCGCGGTGGAGCACGCCTTGTCGAGCAGTTGAATCCCAACACTAAGATGGGAGGAATGACGCAGGCGGCTCTGGAGAATGAGAAATGGGACTATGTGATTCTTCAGGAGATGAGTAACGGTCCGATTACTTCCAGGGAAAGCTTCCTGAACAACACTGTACTGCTGTGTGAACGTATTCGTTCCAATGGAGCAGTACCAGTTTTGTATGCAACTTGGGCTTATCAGAAGGGCGGCAAGCAGCTGGAATCTTTCGGTATGGATTATGATGAGATGTATCAGAAGATGTATGATGCTTATCATGAGGCTGCTGATCAGAACGATGCTTTGATTGCCGATGTAGGCAAGTGCTTCTATGAGGAAGCGACTAAGCAGGATATCTTTGCTGAAGATGGCAGTCAGAGTATGTGTCACCGGCAACGATCCGGGATATCCATAAACTGCTTCGGAGCTGTTTTCAACAGGCAGTAAAATGGGAACTGATGCCCAAAAATCCGGCAATCTATGCAACTGTTCCAAAGTACAGGAGCGCAAAGCGTGAGATCTGGACAGCAGAAACACTGATGCATGCGCTGGAAGTCTGTGAGGATGAGCGATTGAAGCTGGCTCCTAATCTGGCATTTTCCTGTTCTATGCGTATGGGAGAAATGCTCGGACTCACCTGGGATTGCGTTGATATCTCTGATGAGGCGATTGAGGAAGGCCGTGCATTCATTTATATCGATAAGGAAGTACAAAGGGTAGATAAAGCAGCGATTCAGGAATTGCATGGAAAAGATGTGATTCTGGTATTTCCGGAGGAGAGCAGAAAGAACAAAACTGTACGTGTACTGAAACTTCCAAAGACGGAGAGCAGCATTCGTAAAGTATTTCTTCCAAAATCAGTAGCGGAAATGCTGGTAGAATGGAAGAAAGGTTAGGATAAGATCAAGGAAACACTGGGAGAGGAATACATGGATTATAACCTGGTGATGGCAACTCCGTTTGGTCTGCCAGTATGGACTTCTTTTATTCGTAAGGCCCTGAATGATCTGATCAAAGAGCATAATCTTCCACCGGTTGTGTTTCACAGCCTTTGTCATACAAGTGTCACTTATAAGCTGAAGCTAAATGGCGGAGATATCAAAGCCGTGCAGGGAGACTCCGGTCATTCACAGATCAATATGGTTACGGATGTGTATTCTCATATTATTGATGACGACCGTAGGAAGAATGCAGAGCTCTTTGAAGAAGCTTTTTACGAGAAAAAAGATCTGGATCCGAGTATGCATGCCCATGCTGCCGGCAAGACTGTTGAACTTCCAACGGATGTTGATGCGGAATTATTAGCCAAGGTTCTTTCCAATCCGGAAATGGCAACACTTTTATCTACACTGGCCAAGTCCCTGGAGAAAAAATAGAGATAATGAATTTGATTGTTATATGTGGTGAAATGGTAGCCAAGTTGGCTACCATTAATGTTACAAAAATCTATTCCACTGGCATCGTCCCCATCATTTAAAAAGAGTTGATAAAACTGGAAATCCACAATACAAAATGATATTCTTTTTTTTCTGGATGTTTCTGTGATATACTTATACGCGGTCGTATCAGACCGGAAAGGAAATATTATGTTACAAAAATTATATGTTTTTTTCAGGAAAGAAACCGTTTTGTCAATTGCAGTGATCCTGGCGCTTCTTTCTATGTTCTGGGTCAGACCGGATAAGGCTTATTTTACTTATATCGATTTCAGGACTCTCGGGCTCCTCTTCTGTTTGATGGCAATTGTAGCTGGTTTGAAGGCTGTTGGTGTTTTTGATATACTCGCCAAAAAATTGCTGATGGGAACATCGGGAACTGTGGGTGTGATCAGGCTGTTGGTACTCTTATGTTTCTTCCTGTCAATGGTGATCACCAATGATGTGGCATTGATTACTTTTGTTCCTCTTGCACTGATCATTGTGCATAAACTGCCAAAGGAACTGGGCAATTACTGGATTCTTAAAATAGTAGCCATGCAGACAATCGCTGCTAATCTCGGAAGCATGCTCACACCAATTGGAAATCCGCAGAACCTTTATCTATATGCCAGAGCAGGGATGTCCGCGGCAGAATTAATAACCCTGATGCTTCCCTATTCCGCCACAGCACTTATCCTTCTTCTGATATGGATACAGGTAGCCGCTGCCAAAGCACCTCACGTATGCGATTCCGAAAAAGATAAAACTCTTTTGGGATTCTCTGACAGAAAAGAACTTAACATGGAATATCTGGCCGCTTACCTGATCTTATTTACAATCTGCCTGCTCACTGTTGCACGTATCATTCCATACCAGATTCCTCTTGTATTGGTTCTTATATATATGCTGCTAAGAAACAGGGAAAATATAAGCAGGGTGGATTACTCCCTGCTTGCCACCTTTATCGCATTATTTATTTTTATCGGCAACCTTGGAAGGATTCCGCAATTCAGCAGTTTTCTGGAAAGAATCATGGCAGGAAGGGAAACACTTACTGCTGTTCTTGCCAGTCAGATTATGAGCAATGTTCCCGCTGCGCTTCTTTTATCCGGCTTTACAGATAATTACCGGGCTTTAATTGTCGGAACCAATATTGGAGGTCTCGGCACTCTGATTGCATCCATGGCAAGCCTGATAAGTTTCAAATATATTGCAAAAGAAAACAGGAATCTGAGAGGGAAGTATTTGGGAATATTCACAGCCTCCAATATTATATTCATGATATTCATGTTAATATTGTATTTTTTTCTTAGATAAAGGTTTTCACGGAATTACAAAAGCTATAGCAATTCTTTCTTCGCAAAAAATTCTCCGCGGCACTCTCCCATCCTGGAAGAAAAGCCGCGGAGAAATAAATATATTTTCGGTGCCAATACAAAGATCATTAATCTTTACACCACTTTACAACTTTTTCATAAAAAAATATCGTACAGGGCTTTCTGATGTATAATGAGTTTGCTCCAACAGCAGATACTTTGTTTTTACTCGTTTTATCAATACTAACATTGGAATCTGTACATTTCATTCGATTTTTATATCAGCACTTTTTGTCTGGGATTACCACAAAATCCCTCAATACCTTTTACCACGCATGTTCCTATGCAAAAGTTGATTATTCCCACTTTATGAATATCACAGCTAAAGTTGCTTTGAGAATGTTTCAAAACTCTTTGACCATGCCGCACATAATGGTTCCAATTATCTGAATGAACACTGCTTTGTAAGTATTATGCTTTGTATACCTGTATGGAGGAATGACAGGATGAAATATATTCCGCTGGTTTTGTACTCGTTCCGGTGGAATATTGAAACAAGCTACTATGAGCAGAAAACCTTCTGGTCACTTTGCAGTTATATGGTACGAAGCTGCAAGGGTATTGAAATGCTGGTAAATCTGATCAATATCTGTTATTGTGCCATGACAAAGGCTTTAAAACAGCTGATTCGTCAGCAAGTCTATTAATTATAAAGTTGTAAACTGGTGTAATAAACAGAATCAAAAAAAATTCGTCTAAAGAGAATAAGATATAAAAACAGAATATAAAGCGTAAGAGCATGTAGAATTTATCTATGTGCTCTATTTTTTATATTTTTTCAAGAAAAGGGACTAACAGCCCGGCAGAAAGGAAATGGAAGCGATATTGCTTGGGTATAAAAGATGGACTGAGCCTAAAAAGTACGGTAAAATCAGTATTAGAAATGAAACTCTGAAATCGAGAGCTGATGGAGGATAGTCGTTATGATCAGAAAGATGCAGAATACAGATATTAATAGAGTTGCTGACATATGGTTAAAGACCAATTTAAAAGCACATGATTTTATTCCTGAGCAATATTGGACAAGTAATTATGAATTAGTGAAAGAAATGATGTCACAAGCGGAAGTCTATGTGTATGAAGATAATAAAATGATTCAGGGATTTGTAGGACTAAGTAACGAATACATTGAAGGGATTTTTGTTTCTAGTGAAATACAGTCATGTGGTATAGGTAAACTTTTATTAGACTATATCAAGAATAAAAAAATTAGGTTACGATTAAACGTATACCAGAAGAATGCCAGAGCCATCTCTTTTTACCAAAGAGAAGGGTTCGATATTCAATGTGAAGGTTTAGATGATGCTACTGGTGAAAAAGAATACACAATGTTGTGGCAACAGAAATAGAAAGCGGATTTTGGGGGAGAATTTTATATGGAGTTACACTGCAGCCAAGGGTGGGATTTCAGCATTAACGCATGCGTTGGCAGTCAGCCTTGCAGGAAGAGTACGAGTCAATTCAATCTCTCCGGGATGGATAGATACTGACTTTATCGAATATACAGGAGCAGATGCAGTGCAGCAGTCGGTTCATCGTGTCGGAATCCTATGGATATTGCCAATATGGTACTGTTTCTTTGCTCTGAAAAAGCAGGCTTTATCACAGGTGAAAACATCTGTATTGATGGTGGCATGACAAAACAAATGATTTACCATGGTGATTGTGGTTGGAGATTTGATGTGGGTTGATGTGGTGATGTGAATATTAAAAAACAGAATAGAAAGATATATAATGAGATATTAGAAATAAAATTTCTGAAACAGGCGTATAAAACTTGAAAAATGGAAATATTACTTATATAATATAAATATAAGTGGGATAGAAATGAAAGGAGGAAAGACAAAATGCTATGTCAGTTTTCTTTTAAAAATTTTAAATCTTATAAGGAGACAACAACATTCGATTTTCAAGCTACGTCTATTCCTGAATTTTCGGATTCTTTGTTAATAGACCAAAAGGAAGATGCCCTTCTTCCGGTAGGTGTAGTATATGGTCCAAATGGCGGAGGGAAAACAAATCTTTTGTCAGCTCTTTCGTGTTTGATTTCTACTGTCGTAAAACCTATCTATGAGTTAGAGAAAGCAAGAGAGAATATTATTATTCAACAGAGGGTAAACGCGGTTCCTTTTGGTTTCGATGAAATATCCAGAGAAATGCCGACAGAATTTGAAGTGTATTTTCGACAAGAAAAAAATGAATATCGATATAATTTATCAATATGTAAGGATGAGATTGTTGAAGAGTCACTGTACTGGAAAAAACTTGGTGGAAAAAGGCCGGGCATGGTTTTTGATAGAGAAGGTTCTGAGATTACATTAGGTGCCAGCATCAATAAGACAAGTATAAATCGATCAGTAAATCCTAAAATGCCATATTTATCTTTTTTGGCAATCAATTATGATATACCTGTAATTGTAGAAGTTCAAAGGTGGTTTGAGTCATGCGTTATTAGAAATTATGCAAATCCAATTGCAGATAGACAGATTATGCTTTCAAAGGATGAGACATATCGTGCAAGAATCATTCGGGCGCTTAACGATGTTGATATCGATATGACAGGATATCGGTATGATGAAGAAAATCATGAGCTTTATACACAACGTATGATTGATGGAAAGATTTATGAATTAAGATTCAATGAGGAATCAGATGGAACAAAAAAGATGATTGCGGCATTACCTGTAATTTTGCTTGCATTACAAGAAGGACGTCTTGTGATTATTGATGAATTGGATGCTAAACTTCATCCAAAGTTACTTCGTTATGTGATTTCACTTTTTAAGAATATGAACGTGAATAAAAAGGGAGCACAGTTGCTGTTTACATCTCATGATATGAGCACAATGAAGAATACTGTTTTCAGAAGAGATGAAATATGGTTTGCAGCAGAAAATGCAAAGCATGAGAGTGAGATTTATTCGCTGTATGAAATTAGAAGGGAAAATAATGAACGAGTAAATAGTACTGCAGCATATGACAAACAGTATCTTGAAGGGCGTTATGGTGCAGATCCGTATCTTACAAATATGTTGGTAGGAGGCGAATGGGAATGAGTCTAAAAACAGTTATAAATATCGGCCAATTTGCCCACCACCCCAGTATTTATACAAGCCGGCTGATGAGTGCTTACGAAATAGCAAAACTTCAGCCCCACAGACAAAATAGAAGTCCATTGACGTAAAATTTATATACACAACTCCTCAGTTTTGAGGTATAATATAGAAGTAGACCATTTATAACAGATGAAAATTTAATAGAGTTACCAATTCCGCGAAAGTACGGAGTCGGTAGCCGATAGATTCGTCGGCGCAGGATTTGAGCGCCGTCTACACAGTGATTGGCAATCCGGTACTGAGAACTTTATTAGCTCATGCCAACAAAATGCCAACATTTATGCCTGAAATGGGAGCTTTCAAGGAAAATATAAAAGCTGACAGCGAAGTGCCCACGAGAGCTAAGAAAGCCCGTAAATCAGGGATTTTCAAAGACAGTATAAAACATAAATAGTCCCAGAGGAAGATGCCGAGTGCCTTGCTCCTAAGCGAGGGGTCGGAGGTTCAAATCCTCTTGGCGACGGGCTTCAAAGCGTTCGAAAATGTTAGCTGGATTAGCTGACAACGAACGCTTTTGTTATTTTCTAATCACGTTCGTGACATGAAATTCCATTCAAAATGATTAATTTCCAGCTAACGCAATCCGATTTTTGTTAGCTGACAGCTAATCAAAATTACCGGTTTGCAAACATGGGTTTTAGAAAGTCCAGCTAACATTTGGGTTCCACTCTGTTGTCACCCCTTATTTGGGGATGTAAATCAGAGAAAAGGCGGGAAAAGAAACAATCTCTCCCAAACCTGCAAACATAAATTAGCTGAAACAGTATTCAATTCTATTAGCTACAGCTAATGGTCAAACAGCAATGTCTGTTTGGAACTTTACTATCTATAAAAGTTCCAGGCAGGCATTTTTTAGTGTCCTGAATCCTGGCGGAAAGGAGTCAAGATGACTGAGCCAAACAGACAATCAGGAGAAAACGAAGAAAGAATCATAGAAATTGAGATTGAGCGTCTTCGACCGTTCAAAGAGCATCCGTTTCAGGTGAAAGATGATACCACCACTTAAAAAAGACACACCGTCTGATGTGGTAGCATTTATCTGGGAGTACATGAAAGTACCGGAGAATTCAAGAGAAAAAGTTAAGAATCTGCTTAAAGATGAAAATGAAAATGGAGTAAAATTAAGTCATCAGGCACCAACACTGTATGATGTTGTCCCAAAAGAAGAAATTGCTGAATTTGAAGAGCTTATGCGCAAAACCATAGCTGACATTGTATCAGAAGCCAGTAGCGTTGCCTGTTGGGTGTATGTGCAGAAATATGTGAAACAGAAAACTCTTGACGAAATGCTGCAAGAATTGCCAGGAGCAGGCCAGTTTATCATTGTCATGGATACCTGGTTCGAAAGACTGATGGCGGATCAATAGAAGTTGTGATAGAATGAAGAAAACAATTTGATGTGCAAATCGGAATTTAACGATGGAGAGAAAATAATGGAATTTTTGGATAGTGAAATGATGAAACGCTTTATGCATAGTGCGCCGGTTAATATATTTTTTAAGGATACGGAATGTAGATATTGTTTTGCTTCAGAGATCTGTGACCTGGTTTCTGTTGGGGAAAATGGAAGTATCGTAGGAAAAACAGATCTGGAAATTCAGAAGTTTCCAGAACTGGGAAAAATGTATTATGAGGATGATAAAAAAATACTGGCTACGGGGGAAGGCAGCCAGTATATCAGTGAATTTCCGATGGAAAATGGAGAATCACTGTATTTTGAGATAAAAAAGAGTGCAGTACGGGATGAAAACGGTAATATCATTGGAATCGTAGGAATTGTTGATAATGTTTCCGAACGTGTTTGCTTGGAGAAGAAGGTGGAAGCACTTTCCATTATAGATGGCTTGACAGGTGTGTATAATCGTAACTATCTGAAATACAGAGTAGAGGAAAAGAAAAAGAATCTGATTTTTCCGTTTACAGTGATTATGTCCGACTGTAATTATCTGAAGGAGGTAAATGACCAGTTCGGCCATGAATATGGTGATATTCTGCTTAAAATCGTAGCAGGTACCTTGAAGGAAGAAATGCCGGAAGATTCTCCGGTTATTCGAATGGGTGGAGACGAATTCATGATTCTGGGTAATGGGATCGCAGAAGAAAAAGCCTCCGAGCTGATGGCAAATATCCGGGAAAGTCTGAAACGGAAAAGCAAAGAAAAGATTCCGTTAAGTCTGGCAATGGGCAGCTATACCGTACAGAGCAAAGATTTTTCCTTTGAGGAAGTATGCCATGAAGCCGATTTGCGGATGTATGCAGATAAAAAAAGGTTAAAAGCTGGTGAAAATACAGAAATCACAGAATAACTGCATCGGTTTATGAAAAATCGGAAGTTGTAGTAAAGGAGGTTTACAATGGGGTTTTGGATTTTTATGTTGATTATGGATTTGCTTCTTCCATTTACGATGATTGGTTTTGGAAGATATTTTATGAAAAAGGCTCCAAAGGAAATAAATTCAGTATTTGGATATCGGACTTCGATGTCTATGAAGAACAAAGACACATGGGAATTTGCTCATAAATATTGTGGTAAAGTTTGGTATGTCTGTGGAATGGTTATGTTGCCGATAACAGTAATATTCATGCTTTTAGTAATCGGAAAAAATGAAGATTGTGTTGGGAGTATAGGAGGAATTATCTGTGGTGTTCAACTTATTCCTTTAATTGGGTCTATTCTCCTAACAGAAATAGCATTAAAAAAGAATTTTGATAAGAATGGAACAAGACGATAAATCCCAGTTTGTATATATCTTTTAAAAGGTATATGATTAAGAAAAATGGCAGGAGGTATCTGAATGAAATCACATAAATATTGGTCTATCGGTGCACTGATTACAATGCTTGGAACTTTTTATACAGGTTATAAGGGATCAAAAGAAGGCCATAAGTATTTTGCAGCAAGTTCTTTGCTTTGCATGATTATGGCTATTTATACAGGACACAAGATGATTTCTGGTAAAAGTAGGAAGAAAAAAGAAGTTTCAGTAGAGAGTGTTGAAGATTAAAAAACAAAATATTTTAATAAATAACGCCGGTGCGGGATTTTTGATATCCAGTACTGGCGTTATTTATTCTACAGGGGCTTGGGGGTGTAGCCACCAAATATATTATTAATTTTCGTCTTCGGTAAGTTTGTTAAGGATCCACTCCCTATTGATAACAATATCCTCATCATCGCGGAGATCTTTGAAATCAGTGCAGTGTGAAGAAGCAAATTCATACATATTGTCAATGCTATGGAAACAAAAATAGAAATCGGGATTTGTTAAGTTGGTAGTAATTTTTTGCAATAATGAAGGTAAAGGAGAGCATTTTATGAGTACAAGAAAGACGATAGGAGGGGCTTTGGGAGCCATCATTGTATTGATAGTAGTCGATTATAGACACTGCAATCAAAAAAATCTGAAAATATATTTATCAACATTACATAAAAGTGTGTAGATGCACATAAAATGGGAATACATATTGAAATTCAGGTCGTTCTGTGATAGAATTTCATTACTAAAAAGTGTGTAGATGCACGGAAATGGGGAGTGTAACGATGGAGATTAAAAGAGACGCTTACCTACAGCAGCTGATCGAGCGAAAAGATAATGGAATGATAAAGGTGATTACCGGCATTCGTAGATGTGGCAAATCCTTTTTGCTGTTTACCATCTTTAAGAGATACTTACTGGAGAACGGCGTTGATGTTGATCATATTATTGAAATTGCATTGGATGGTATTGAGAACGAGGAATTAAGAGATCCCAAGGTATGCTTCAAGTACATCAAGGATGCCATGAAAGACGACGGGAAGTATTATCTCCTTTTGGATGAAGTGCAGTTCATGCCACGATTTGAGGAAGTGCTGAACAGCCTGCTCCGCATGAGCAATATTGATGTGTATGTCACCGGAAGTAATTCCAAGTTCCTGTCCAGCGACATTGTGACCGAATTCCGTGGCAGAGGTGATGAGATTAGAATCTACCCTCTCTCCTTTGCAGAGTTTTATTCTGTCTATGACGGCGATTATGATGATGCCTGGGATGACTACATGATCTACGGAGGATTGCCGCAGATTGTAAGTTTCCAGAGCGAACGACAGAAAGCGGACTATCTGAAGAACATCTTTGCAAATGTCTATCTGAAGGATGTTATTGAAAGAAATAAGATTCAGAACGTGGATGAGATTGGGATTCTGGTTGATGTGCTTGCATCTGCAATCGGCGCACCGACCAACCCTTCAAAGATTGCCAATACCTTTGCCAGTGAGCGCCAGATGACTTATGCTAATAAAACCATCTCCAAGCATATCAACCATTTGACAGATGCCTTTTTGATTTCCAAGGCAAGCCGATACGATATTAAGGGCAGAAAGTATATCGGTGCAAATCTGAAATACTACTTTACTGATCTGGGACTGAGAAATGCACGTCTGAATTTCAGACAGCAGGAGCCTACTCATATCATGGAGAACATTGTTTATAACGAGCTGCTGATCCGTGGCTACAATGTTGATGTGGGTGTCGTGGATATCTTCGATAAGGATAAAGAGGGCAAACGTGTTCGCAAGCAGTTGGAGGTTGACTTTGTGGTGAATCAAGGAAACCAGAGATACTATATCCAGGTTGCATATGACATGACTTCGGAAGAAAAACAGACGCAGGAGTTCAATTCTCTGCGTAATATCCCGGACTCTTTCAAGAAGATCGTCATTGTAAATGGCAGCAAAAAGCCTTGGAGAAATGATGAAGGTTTTGTCATCATGGGAATGAAGTATTTCTTGTTGAATGCGAATAGTCTGGAATTTTAAGTCGATTTGAGTTGTTGCTGTGGTGTTGTTCTATTTCAAAAAAGAGTGAAATGATATAAATAAGGCCACGGCTGATTTCGTGTTGGAACAGCCGTGGCTCAGTTTATTTTTTTATCCGTACAAACAAGACTGTTCCGCAGATTATGTAGAACAGACAGAGTACGATTCCGATAGTGAGAACATACGAGAATAAAGATGAACTTAAGAACGAGATAAACAAAAGTTTGTTGAATTAAAAATGCGTATATGGTTGATTGGTGTGTGCGGTAATATACTATATTCAGAAAAACTATTCAGGAGGGTGTTAGTGTGAGAAAATCAGATTGGGCAAAATGGTTGATCGTGATTCCGGCAATGCTAGGCATTGTGTTGGTAACCTATGTGGATCGTATAACAGATATCTGGGGATTTGGTGCATTTATCTGCCAGCTGATTGCGATTTTAGAATTGGCTTATGGTATGCGAATCGCGATGCTGGCACAGAGTAGAAAGAAGTCCTACCGGTTAACACCGGAAGAACGACATGAGTATGCACAGTATTTATATGAGAAACAATATCAACGTTACCCTGCTGTGGCGAATCAGATGCTTTTGGTTATGGCAAGGATGAGTATACTTCTTGACAATTATGAACGGGCTACACAGGAGATGGAAGATATTTGTATAGATAAATTTAATCCGGCACAGTTGAAGGTGTATTATTACCTGAAAGTGGTTACAGCAGTAGTGGCAGGAGATACAGAAGGGCTTCAAGAGAGCCAGATGCGTTATGCAGGGATTCCGGATACTAAATGTGTATATCCGCCAGAAACTGAGCTTGCTGAGTGGATAGAGCAGAGAGATACAGTGCAGATGGCAGAAGCACTGAAAAAGGCAGTGCCGGATAAGAAAGAGCATCCGGTACGGATCAGTATCATTACTTTGATTCTTGCATATAGTACCTTCTTTTACGGATTGTGGTATGGTATAAACCGTGATATGGGATATGAAGTGAGATATCGTTTCGCAGAAATATCGATTGCTGTTATTACAATCAGTCTGGCGATTCTTTTAATCTGGGGAATCGTAAGCTTGTACAGACACAATTGCCAGGCATTATCCATACAGTCTGGTAAAAACAGAGTGGCATTAATAATCATTTTTGGAGCTGCTGCGATATTTACACTTTTGATTATTGGAATGAGTGGTCTGAGTGTAGTGTTCGGAATGGATGGAGAGGAGACGGTGACTGGTCATGACAGCAAATATACGTATATAACCGTGCAGGAGGATTATGGCGGCGAGCGGAGATATCGAACCAATAATCCATTTGTTATGCAGAGTATGGATGGTCTGTGGTGGTCTTCGGATTCTTCGGATATAATGGATGCTGAAGAAGATAACGAAGAATCATCGGATGCGGATACAGAGGATTTCCCAGTGACAGAAGATACTCAGAACGGAGATGTGGTAGAAGATTATGAGGCAGAAGGACAGCATGATGGTCTGACGATTCAGAATGCGATGCTGGCGGTCTATAATTATCTTCAGGAGAATAATGCACTTCAAAATATGGCCTTCAGTTACACTGCGAATGCAAAAGGAGAAGTCTATGGTATTGTCAGTGAAACGCAGGAAACAAAAGACAGTAATACGGTAAATGTAAGATATTGTCTGTATGACAACGGAGCGAAGACGGATGCGGATGGTAATTCTTGCGAAGAACTGGTGTTAGAAAAAGTATATCCAGACGGTAATTACGAGACCGAATTGGTAGATTTTTATCTGGTAAATACGGATACGATGCAGGTGACAGATGAACAGAAGAATACGTGGTAAAATAAATTCTGGGGAAGTAGGTGCATTATATGACAATGGGAGAAAAAATAAAACAACTGCGAAGTGCAAATGGGTTTACACAAGAAATGCTTGCAGAAAAAATGAATGTGTCCGTTCGGCAATTGCAAAATGGGAAGCGGCAAACTAAAATTATTCGGATTGAAAAATCGGGATTCGAAGGTGCGATTGATGAAAATTATTGAAGTTAAAGAGAATAAAAAACAATATCTTGATTTGCTCCTATTAGCAGATGAGCAGGAAGATATGGTTGACCGTTATCTTGATAACGGCAAGATGTATGTACTTGATGATAATGGTGTTAAGTGCGAATGTGTCATAACTGATGAAGGAAATGACATACTTGAAATCAAGAACATTGCGACAGTTCCAGAATATCAAGGGAAAGGTTATGCAAGAGCCTTAATTGAGTTTATTGTTAATAATTACAGAGAACAATACGCCATTCTGCAAGTGGGAACAGGCGATAGCCCACTGACAATACCATTTTATGAAAAGTGTGGTTTTGTCCGTTCACATATCATATCAAATTTCTTTACAGATAATTACGACCACCCAATCTATGAGAGTGGAATACAGTTAGTAGATATGGTGTATTTGCAAAGCCCTTTATAAATTAACTTCAAGTTTGTGAAATCATAGAGTGTATGGATTCAATTCCATATGCTCTTTTTCTTCACTTAATTTCAGGAAAAATGCAGAAATCTAAAGGTCGTATTTTCAACACTCAGTGGTGATTTAATCGTAAAAAGAAATGGTGACCTTTTGGAAATGGAATTTCCAGCATATAAATTGGAGAAGATTCCCGTTACGCAGGCTATGATAGATGCGATTGGAGCCACGCCATCGGAAGCATATATGGGAAGAGATTTACTGTGCGTGTTTGATGACGAAAAAACAGTAAGAAACTTGCAGCCTAATATGAATAAGCTCCTTAATTTAGATGGGTTACGGATGTGTACTCGCATATTCTGGATGATGACAGAAGGAAAAATGCAGAGCTTTTTGAAGAAGCATTTTATGAGAAAAAGAATCTGGATCCACAGATGCATGTACAACAGGAAAATAATAATGCAACTGTTGCTGATGAAGTCAATCCGGAACTTCTGGCAAAAGTGTTGGCAAATCCAGAGATGCGGGCATTGCTCAATTCACTGGCAAAGACGATGAAGTAATAAATTCTATATCTAAATGAGTATATTTATTGTGCATGTGGAGAATTTATCTCCATCATTTATCATTAATAGGAAGTTTAATTGAATACTGTTTACCATGATCGAACGTACGAAGCATGGTGGCCATATAACAGATGCCGATGGTAATATCAAGGCATTCCCCGATTATTAGCTGGAGCAAACAATCAGCTAACTTTCAGAGCTTTACAGAGCTTGACA
>OBWW01000528.1_pt1 | contig 28803 bp, 26 predicted proteins | sample 1538091 | NCBI WGS metagenome assembly OBWW01 (sample SAMEA2580125, study PRJEB22360) | human gut metagenome | biome: human gut; feature: human-associated habitat; material: faeces | place: Denmark | collected 2008/2010 | reverse complement strand
CCGCCCGGGCAGCCCATGCCTTCCAGCAGGTAGCCGTTGTATTTGCCGGCCTTGGCCAGCATGAGCAGCTTCTTGCATTCGGCAAGGCCCTGTGCGGATGCGATCTTGACATCCATATCCGGGTGCCATTCCTTGATCTTATCGGCAACAGCCTTGGCAACGCCGCCGGACTGTGCAAAGCCGCGGCCTGCTGCGGATGCAGCGTGCAGAGCTTCGGCCTCGTCCACTTCCAGCAGGCTGGTGTCCACATCCTTGGCCTCGATGATACCGGCCAGCTCTTCAAAGGTGAGCACGAAGTCCACATCGGAGCGGACGGTGCGGCGGGAAGCTTCCAGCTTCTTTGCGGCGCAGGGTCCAATGAAGCACATACGGGCCTCGGGGTCCTTCTGCTTCATCATGCGGGCGGTGAACACCATGGGGGTCATGGTCATGGAGATATTCTTGGCAAGATCCGGGAAAGCGGTCTTTGCCATCATGCTCCATGCCGGGCAGCAGGAAGTTGCCATGAAGTTGAGCTTCCCGGGCACTTCCTCCAGGAAGTCGTGTGCTTCGTCCACGGTGCACAGGTCGGCACCAATGGCAACCTCCACCACATCGTAGAAGCCGACGGCCTTCAGGGCAGCCTTGAGCTTGCCGGTGGAAGCCAGACCCGGGAACTGGTTGATGAAGGCGGGAGCCACCAGCGCGTAGATGCGGTCGCCGCGGTTGAAGCCCTGGATCAGCTGATAGATCTGGCCCTTGTCGGCAATGGCACCGAAGGGGCAGTTGACCAGACACTGGCCGCAGGAAACGCACTTGCTGTAATCGATCTCGGCGCGGCCCAGCTCATCGGAGTGGATGGCACCCATGCCGCAGGCTGCAGCGCAGGGACGCTCGGTCTTGACGATGGCGTTGTAGGGGCACACGCCGACGCAGCGGCCGCACTTGATGCACTTGTCCTGATCGATGATGGAACGGCCGCTCTCCCATGTGATGGCCTTCTTGGGGCACACTTCCATACAGGGGTGGGCAAGGCAGCCCTGACACAGGTCGGAGACCTTGACCAGCTTTTCCGGGCAGCGGTTGCAGGCAAACTTGATCACGTTCACCAGCGGGGGATCATAATACTTATCGGCGATGGAAGCATCCTCCAGACCGGAGACGACGCTGTTGTGCTCGTCCATGCGGCGGGTGGGCAGGCCCATGGCCAGACGCACGCGCTCCTCAACGATGGCGCGCTCCAGGAAGATGTCCTTGCGCAGCTTGCCTTCCTCGCCGGGGATGATGGTGTAGGGGATCTTGCGCATCAGGTGGTTGGCCTGCTCGCCCTTGACGTTGGCGTAAGCCATGCGTGCCACCTCGGTGAACACCTGACGGCGGATCTGGATGACCGTGGTATTGATTCCTCTGAAACTCATTCCAATTCTCTCCTTGCTTTGCTAAAAACAAACGGGCTGCACCCGGCTGCCGACAGCGTTCTGCCGCGCAGGGCGGGCGCGTTACAGGGCACATTGGTAACGCACTGCTGCAAACAGCGCTGTGCCCGGGATGATCCACTTTCATTTTAGCATAAAGCGTGCCGGATGAAAAGGGATAAAACGCAAAATTTGTTAAAAATTTGTTGTATTCGTCCTCGTGTACAGAATCAACAGTTTTAAGCGCGTAAACTCAGCAAAGTGCTGCACGCACACGCTCGCCGTCGTACTCGCCAAGCGTTACGTGCACGATCTGACCGCTTTCGTGGCCGGGGGCGGACACCACCACCGGAATGTACAGCCGGGTGTAGCCGGTGAACAGCGTGCCGGAAAGCGGGGTCTCCAGCAGCACATCGTCCTCGGTGCCCACATAGGCGGTCAGCACTTCGCGGCGTACCTCCTCGGCAATGCCGTTCATCACGCGGCTGCGCTCCTGCTTTTCCCGCTCGTGCACCTGCTCCGGAAAATCGTAGGCCGGGGTGCCGCTGCGGCGGGAGTAGGGGAACACATGTACCTTGAGAAAGCCGATCTTTTTCAAAAATTCGCAGCTCTCTTCAAAATCGGCCTGCGTCTCGCCGGGAAAGCCGCAGATGCAGTCGGTGGTAAAGCTGACCGGGCGCTCCCCGTAGGCGGCGCGCAGCTGGTCCACCACCTGTGCATACTGCTCGGCAGTGTAAACGCGGCGCATCCGGCGCAGGGTGGCAGTGCAACCGCTCTGCAGGCTCAGGTGGAACTGCGGGCAGAGCTTTTCCACGGCGGCAAGGCGGGTGATGAACTCCGGCGTGAGCATATCCGGGTCCAGACTGCCCAGACGGATGCGCTGGATGCCCTCCACCTGAGCACAGTGCTCCACTAGCTCCACAAGGTTGGTGCCGGTATCCAGACCATAGCTGGGCAGGGAGATGGCACTGAGCACCACCTCGCGGTAGCCGGAAGCCGCCAGCTGGCGCAGCTCGGCAAGGATGCTGGCTTCGTCGCGGCTGCGCACCGGGCCGCGGGCCCGGGGGATGACACAGTAGGCGCACTGACGGTTGCAGCCGTCCTCTACCTTGATAAAGGCACGGGTGTGGGTCTCGAACCGCTCCACGGGCAGCTCTTCAAATTTTTCGCCGCGCTGGTGGGGCGTGATGGCCACAATGCGCTCATGGCCGTCCAGCAGCTTGAGAACGTTATCTAAAATGGCCTTGCGGTCGCCGTTGCCGCACACAAGGTCGGCCTCGGTGAACTGGGCGGCTTCCTCCGGGAAAGCCTGCGGGTAGCAGCCGGTAAGCACCGTGACCGCGCCGGGGTTCTCGCGCTTTTTGCGGCGCAGCCACTTGCGGCTTTTCTGGTCGCCAAAGTTGGTCACGGTACAGCTGTTCACCACAAAAACATCCGCAGGCTCGTTCTCCTGCGCAATGGTAAAGCCGTTGGCGCGGAACATCTGTTCCAGCGCGCCGGTCTCGTTCAGGTTGACCTTGCAGCCAAGGGTATAAAAACAAACTCGCATGAGGGGGTATCCTTTCGACAAAAAACGGAGTGGTGTTTGCATTGCTCTTTATTATATATCACAGCGGCGGTGCGGCGCAAGACCGGATGCACAGCAGCAGGCACTTTTTTGCTGGAAAGCAGGCAAAACAAAAAGAGACGGGCAAACGCCCGTCTCTCAAAGAGAACTTTGGAAAAATTATTTAGCAGTGGACTTGACGGTGACTTCCAGATACTTGGACTCTTTACCAGTCTTTTCGTCCTTAACGGTCTTATACTCGGCCTTTTCCACAGCGAAGCCGGGGAGACCATTAGCGGTCAGATTGGTCATCAGGAAGCTGTTCAGATAAGCGCCGTTTGCATCAGCAGGCCATACGACCAGCTTCTTTTCATTCAGCTTTGTAACAGCAGCCTGGAACTCCTTGGTAGAATCCTTAGCGGCGACTACCTTGATAGGAGTGGTGGAGAAAGCACCACAGCCGGTGAACATGGAAGCGCCTGCAGCAGCAACGGTAGTCAGACCAGCGAGCTTCAGGAAAGAACGACGAGACAGAATCATAATAGTATCCTCCTAAAAAATAATTCCACAAATGAAGCAATACAGCCTTTTTGGGCCATCTCCAATTTACACTATAAGGTGGGCAAAAGTCAAGCCCTTTTGTAGAAAAAGACAAAATAAAAAATGTGGGCTGCGGTGCGGGCGCAGGATATTCTAAACAAAAAGGCCCCTGCATACTCTCTCAGCAAGAGACATTGCGCAGGGAGGGACCGAAATGGAGCGGAAAAACTTGGCGCTTTTGTGTGCAGGAGTGGTGTGCTTCTGGCTGTTTGCGCTGGCCTTTGGCACGGCGCAAGGCAATGGGCTGCGGCAGCAAAACCCGGCGGTGCAGGCAGCTGCAGACCAGACCCAGCCTGTGCAGCCCGCGGCGGCACAGCCTGCCTTGGAGCTGCCCTGCCGCGCCGCCTGCCTGATCGACCAGCAGACGGGCACCATATTATATGAAAAGAACGCCGACCAGCAGATGCCCATTGCATCCATTACCAAGGTAATGACCCTGCTGCTCACCTTTGAAGCCGTGCACGACGGCCGCATTGCCATGGACACGCTGGTGCCAGTAAGTGAACACGCCTACCACATGGGCGGCAGTCAGATCTGGCTGGAGCCGGGGGAGCAGTTCACGCTGGACGAGATGATCAAAGCCATTTGTGTGTCCTCTGCCAATGATGCCGCTGTGGCTGTGGCAGAGCTGGTGGGAGGCAGCGAGCCGGGCTTTGTGCAGATGATGAACGCCCGCGCAGCAGAACTGGGCATGGTGAACACCACCTTCCACAATGCCTGCGGGCTGGACACCGAAGGGCATCTTTCCACCGCCCACGATGTTGCCATCATGAGCCGCGAGATTTTGAACACCTGCCCGGAGGTGCTGCACTATACCGGCATCTGGACGGACACCCTGCGCGGCGGTGCCACCCAGCTGGTGAACACCAACAAGCTGCTCAAGCGCTACAACGGCATCACCGGCCTGAAAACCGGCACCACCAGCGGCGCGGGCGTGTGCATCAGCGCCAGCGCCACCCGCGACGGGCTGGACCTGATCGCCGTGGTGCTGGGGTCGCTCTCCAGCTCGGAGCGGTTCACAGCGGCCACCACCCTGCTGGACTATGGCTTTGCGGCCTACGCCGCCGTGCCGCTGCCCGCCATGGAGGATCGGCCTCTTCTTATAAAAGTAAAGGGCAGTGCAGAGGAAAGCGTACCGCTGGACTACACCGCTCTGCCCGAAACGCTGCTGATGCCCAAGGAAAACGCCGCCGCCCTCACCGCGCAGCTGGATCTGCCGCAGGAGCTGGAAGCACCGGTGCAGCTGGGCCAGACCGTTGGCACGGTGCGCATCCTGAGCAGGGAGACCCAACTGGGCGAGTACGAGGTGCGCGCCGCTGCCGATGCTGAAAAAATGGACTTTGGCACCGCATTCGGCCTGTTGTGGGACGCTTTGACCGGCTGCGAAAGCTGAATGCACGCTTCAGCGTACAAAAGCGCGCTGCGGTAAGCTGCGTGGAACTGTCTGTGTGAACAATTCTGGATGAAGAAACAAAAAAACACTATTAAAATTGTATGAAATCCAAGGATTTTGACCTTGACTTTGCCCGGAGGGAACGGTACACTTATACCAAGATATTTCCTCGCAGGGCAAAGGCCCGGCAAATCGTTTGGAGGTTATAATAAAATGAGCGTCGCACTGAACACAAAACACCTCTCCAGCTTTATCAGCGAAGAGGAATATGCAGCCATCTATCCGCAGGTGGAAGCTGCCCATAACCAGCTGGAAGCAAAGTCCGGCCCGGGCAATGATTTCCTCGGCTGGATGTATCTGCCCCGTGATTATGATAAGAAAGAGTTCGCCCGCATCAAGGAAGCCGCCGCAAAGATCCGCGAGGATTCCGATGTGCTGGTGGTGGCCGGCATTGGCGGCAGCTATCTGGGCGCACGCGCTGTCATCGAGGCCGTCAAGGGCCAGTTCCACAACGAGCTGGAAAATGGCCCCAAGATCTACTTCTGCGGCAACAGCATCAGCCCCACCTACCTGAACAACATCATCAGCCTGTGCAAGGGCAAGCGCTTCTCCATCAACGTCATTTCCAAGTCCGGCACTACCACCGAGACTTCTCTGGCATTCCGCGTACTGCGTGAACTGCTGGAAAAGGAGATGGGCGTGGAAGAAGCCAACAAGCGCATCTACGCCACCACCGACCGTGCCAAGGGCACCCTGAAGCAGCTGGCCGACGCACAGGGCTGGCCCACCTTCGTGGTCCCCGACGACGTGGGCGGCCGCTACTCCGTGCTGAGCGCTGTGGGCCTGCTGCCCATTGCTGCTGCCGGTATCAGCATCGACGACCTGATGAAGGGCGCTGCCGATTCCATGGAGCGCTTCTCCGTTCTGAGCAAGGACAACGACGCTTACAAGTATGCTGCCATCCGCAACATCCTGTACCGCAAGGGCAAGAGCGTTGAAATTCTGGAGTGCTACGAGCCGGACTTCGCCTTGATGAACGAGTGGTACAAGCAGCTGTTCGGCGAGAGCGAGGGCAAGGACAACAAGGGCCTGTTCCCCGCAAGCTGTATCTTCTCCACCGATCTGCACTCCATGGGTCAGTTTATTCAGGAAGGCTCCCGCACCATGTTCGAGACCATCGTGGACGTGAAGAAGCCTGCACAGGATCTGTTCATCGACCCGCTGGAAGGCAACTTTGACGGCCTGAACTTCCTGGCAAACCAGAACATGAGCATTGTCAACCGCAAGGCCATGGAGGGTACCATTTTGGCACACACCGACGGCGGCGTGCCCGAGGTGCTGATCGAGGTGGACGACCTGACTGCTTACAATGTGGGCTACCTGATCTACTTCTTCTGGCGTGCATGTGCCTGCAGCGGTTATCTGCTCAGTGTTAATCCCTTCAACCAGCCGGGCGTTGAGAGCTATAAAAAGAATATGTTTGCTCTGCTGGGCAAGCCGGGCTACGAAGGCCTGACCGCCGAGCTGGAAGCAAAGCTGAAGTAAATAAAAATGATCTCCCGCCGCAAGGCGTGGAAAATACAGGAGGACTGAACTATGATTAAACTGATTGTTGGTACCAAGGGCTCCGGCAAGACCAAGGCTATGATCGACCAGATCAATGATGCGGTCAAGACCTCCAAGGGCAACGTGGTCGTCGTTGAAAAGGGCATGAAGCTCACCTACGACATCGCTCCTGCTGCACGTCTGATCGACCTGGACGAGTACAAGATCTCCGGCGGCGAAATGCTGTACGGCTTTGTTGCCGGCCTGATGGCAAGCAACTACGATATCACCGACCTGTACATTGACGGCATCCTGAAGGTGCTGGATCATGACATCAACCGTCTGGGCGTTGTGCTGGACGAGATGGCAGCCATTGCAGGCGACAGCGTGAAGGTGACTGTTACCGTCAGCGCTGACGAGGCTGCACTGCCCCACGATGTGAAGAAGTACCTGTAATTCCGGAAAATCGGGATCTGAACCACTTTGAACAGGCAGAGGACCGGGAAATTTAAATTTTTTCGGTTTTCTGCCTGTTTTGGTGTTGACAAAGGGCTGCGTTGGCGCTATACTAACAAAGCAGCCTTTTAGAGGTGTACTATGCAATTTGACCTGAGAAAGTTTATCGCCACCGGCAGACAACCCTATCATGCAGAGTTTCAGTGTGATTTATCTGCACATGATTATGCCGGGGCAAGGATCCCGCAGCCGGTCACCGTTGTTTTTGAAGCGGAGACGGACGGCGACGAGGTCCGGATGACACTGCGGGCAAACGCATCGGTGCACGGAGAGTGCGCCCGCTGTCTGGACCCGGTCATTCGGGAGGAGACGGTCGATACGGAGTGGACAGTAAAGGAACGGGATCTGGATGACCCGGATTTTGACCTTCCGCTGGACGAAAAAGGACATCTGGATGTAGATGAATGGCTCAATCAGGAGTTTATGTTCCAGATCCCCACGGTGCTGCTTTGCAGTGCCGACTGCGCCGGGCTTTGCCCCGTGTGCGGCAAAAAGAAGGCGGAATGCACCTGCCAGCCGGCAGAGCATGCCGAAGCTCCCGTAGACACAAGGCTCGCAATCCTTAAATCACTGCTGAACTGATAAACCCATCAAGGAGGTGCAAAAATATGGCAGTACCTAAGAGACATCTTTCCAAGGCCCGCCGCGACAAGCGTCGCAGCAATGTTTGGAAGCTGGAGGCCCCCGCACTGGTCAAGTGCAGCAACTGCGGCTCTCTGAAGCTCCCCCACCAGGCATGTGGCAACTGCGGTTACTACAAGGGCGAGGAAGTCATCAAGAAGGCCTAATTTGCGCGTAATTGGTGGCATAATGGTGTTATGTACAGAAGGGGAGGGCGCATGCCTTCCCCTTCTTGTTCTGTCTGAAAGGAGGTGGATGCGGTGGCAATGAAGATCGCACGGGTGGAACCCGGCAGCGAAGCGGAAGTGCTGGGCCTTGGCCCGGGTGACGAGCTTTTGAGCGTGGACGAAAACGAGCTGAACGACAGTCTGGACTACGATTTCTACACCGACAGCAAAAGCTTCCACCTGAAAGCAAGGGTGGCAGACGGCATCCGCGAGTGGGATGTGCAGCGCACGGAGCGCGGCCCCTTTGGCTGCGATTTCCAGACCTATCTGGGCGATCAGAAGCACTCCTGCTCCAACCACTGCATGTTCTGCTTCATCGACCAGCTGCCCCCCGGTATGCGCGAGAGCCTTTACTTCAAGGACGATGACGAGCGGCTTTCCTTTTTGTTCGGCAACTATATCACCATGACGAACATGCAGGACCACGAGATCGACCGCATCATCAAGATGCACATTTCGCCCATCAACATTTCAGTGCACACCACGAACCCGCAGCTCCGTGTGCGGATGCTGGCCAACAAGCGCGGCGGCGAGGTGCTCAAGTATCTGCCCCGTCTGGTGGAGGGCGGCATCGCCGTCAACTGTCAACTGGTGCTGTGCCGCGGCATCAACGACGGCGACGAGCTACGCCGTACCCTCTCCGACCTTTTGGAGCTGACCCCTATGGTGCAGAGCATCGCTGCTGTGCCCTGCGGTGTGACGGACTACCGCGAGAAGCTGTTCAAGCAGACCCCTTACGACGCAAAGACCAGCGCCGAAGTCATCGACATCATGGAAGAATTCGGCGATGAGTGCAAGCGCCGCCACGGCAAGCGCATCATTTATCCCAGTGATGAATGGTACCTCAAGGCAGGCAGGCCCATCCCGCCGGAAGAGTTCTACGAGGACTTCGACCAGCTGGAAAACGGCGTGGGCATGATGCGCCTGTATGCCTCGGAATTTCTGGCGGAGCTGGAAAAGCCCCACCGCATCTACGGTACCAAAAAGATGGACGTGGTCACGGGCGAAATGGCTTCGCCGCTCATCCACCAGATGATGGCTGAGCTGCACCGCCAGTACCCCATGGTCGAGGTGACGGTGCACACCATCAAGAACAAATTCTTCGGCGGCAATGTGGGTGTGGCCGGGCTTGTAACGGCGACCGATATCATTGCTCAGTGCGAGGGCAAGCTGACCAGCGGCACGCTGGGCGTGCCCGCCGTGATGCTGCGGGAGGAAAAAGACACCTTTCTGGACGACATCACCACTGACCAGCTGGCCCAGCGCCTTGGCGTGAAGGTGGAGGTGCTGCCGACCTCTGGCGGCGACGAAGCCCGCGCCCTGCTGCGCAGCGGCCTGCACATTGCAAGGAGAAGAAGAGCATAAAAGAAAACCCTCTCCGTCATCGCTGCGCGATGCCACCTCTCCCGAAGGGCGAGGTTTTATGCATCTTTCGGCAGAAGTGATAAAAGCTCCCCCTTTCGGGGGAGCTGGCGCGGCGTAAGCCGTGCCTGAGAGGGTTGTAAGAAAGGAGGAACCCCTATGAGCAAACCGATCGTAGCAGTGGTGGGCCGCCCTAACGTGGGCAAATCCACCCTGTTCAACAAGCTGTGCGGTCAGCGCCTTGCCATTGTGGAGGACACGCCGGGCATTACCCGTGACCGCATTTTTGCCAACTGCGAGTGGAACGGCCATGACTTCCTGCTGGTGGACACCGGCGGTATTGAGCCCAAGGCTACCGAGGGCATACTGGCCCACATGCGGGAGCAGGCCCAGATCGCCATTGACACTGCAGACTGCATCATCATGGTGGTGGACGTGCGCGACGGCCTGACCGCCGCAGACGAGGATGTGGCCCACATGCTGCGCCGCAGCCACAAGCCCATCATTCTGGCCGTGAACAAGTGCGACAAGGTGGGCGATGCCCCCATGGAGATGTACGAGTTCTACAACCTCGGCTTTGACGAGGTGATGCCCATTTCGTCCGTGCACGGCCACGGCACCGGCGACCTGCTGGACGCTGTGTGCGCCCATCTGGACTTCAGCGAGACGGTGGTGGAAGAGGACCGCATCCCGGTTGCCATCATCGGCCGCCCGAATGTGGGCAAGTCCAGCCTGACCAACCGCATTCTGGGCGAGAACCGCATGATCGTGGCAAACGAGGCGGGCACCACCCGTGATGCCATTGACACCCCGGTGGACAACGCTTATGGCAAGTTCATCTTTACCGATACCGCCGGTCTGCGCAAGCGCAGCAACATCACCGACGGTCTGGAGCGTTATATGGTAGTGCGCGCACTGGCCGCTGTGGAGCGCAGCCGCGTGGCGCTGATCCTTGTGGATGCCACCGTCGGTTTTACCGAGCAGGACAGTAAGGTGGCCGGTTATGCCCACGATCAGGGCAAGGCGTGCATCATCGTCGTCAACAAGTGGGACGCGGTGGAAGGCAAGGAGACCAACACCATGGAGCTGCAGCGCCGCGATTATGCCGAGTGCTTCAGCTTTATGGGCTATGCTCCTATCATCTTCATCTCGGCTCAGACCGGCTACAACGTGAACAAGCTCATGCAGCTGATCCGCGATGTGGACAGCCAGAACGGTGCCCGCGTGCCCACCGGCGTGCTGAACGAGATGCTGGCCCGCGCCACAGCCCGGATGCAGCCGCCCAGCGACAAGGGCCGCCGCCTGAAGATCTTCTATCTGACGCAGGCATCCACCCGCCCGCCCACGTTCGTGGCCTTTGTGAATTCGAAGCAGCTGTTCCATTTCAGCTACCAGCGGTATCTGATCAACCAGATCCGCGAGAACTTTGGTCTGGAACACACCCCCATCCGTCTGGTGATCCGCGAGCGCGGCTCCGGCGAAGTGGGCGCAAAGGACGTGTAAGCGCCCGCAAAGGAGGCATCCGTTTCTATGATGAAAGCGATCCTGATCGCCGCAGCTACCATCCTGCAGGCGTACCTGCTGGGCAGTGTGGATACCGGCATCCTCGTCAGCAAATTCGTATATCATGACGATGTGCGCAATCATGGCAGCGGTGCGGCCGGCATGACCAACATGCTGCGCACCTTTGGCAAGAAAGCTGCCGCCATGACCGCGACAGGCGATGTGCTCAAGGGCGTGCTGGCCGTGTGCATCGGCCGGTGGCTGTTCCACATGCTGCCCGCCGGTGGCAGCACCGGGCCGCTATCTTTGCAGTGCTGGGCCATCTGTACCCGCTGTACTTCGGGTTCAAAGGCGGCAAGGGCGTGCTGGTGGCAGCTGGTGCCATTCTGGCCATCCAGCCGGTGCTGCTGCCGTTTCTGGCCATTATCTTTCTGGTGTGCCTGATCCCCACCGGCATGGTGTCGCTGGGCAGCGTGGCCATGGCAGCACTCTACCCGGTGCTGACCATCATTTACGGTTCCCTGCAGGGCTATGCCGCCGGTGATATGCTGGTGTGTGCCATTGGCTCCGGCTTTATGTCCGGCATGGTGATCTATATGCACCGCGCCAATATCCAGCGCATCCGTGAGGGCAAAGAGTACCGCTTCGGAAAGCACAATAAAAAATAAAAGCATTATAAAATGCCCCGCAGCCTGCTGGTTTTCCGGCAGTGCTGCGGGGCATTTTTGTTTATGTTATTTTGGTTCCGGGGCGGCCTGCTCAAAATCGTACTCGTCAAAAGTCTCTTCTTCGGAAGGAATGGCCTCGGCCACCTCGGCCTTGGCGCGCTCCTTCAGGCGGGAGAGAAACGCATCGGCGGGGATGCCGCTCTGGCGAGGTGAAAGATCCGGTGCCGGATGGCCGTCCGGCAGGTGGGCACCAAAGGCCGGCACAAAGAAGAACTTGCGCACAATAAAGATCAGGGCGATGGCTCCCACGCTGAGCAGGTTTTCTACTGCCGAGTCATGGCCCACTACCAGATGACGGGCAATGGCGTAGAGCAGCACTTCCAGACTGCTGCCGGGGCTGTGCTTGGCCAGCATTTTGATGAACTCGATGCCGATCACGATGTCAAGGCTCCGCTCCAGAAAAATGCGGATCTCCACTTCGTTGCCGTCAAACAGCAGGCCGGGCATCCACTTGATGAGCGGCACAGCGCTGAGCAGCAGGCCGATGAGCACAAGGCCGGAGAGCAAAATTTCCAGCAGACTGGACGCCTGAATGATGCGGTTGCGCAGCTGGGTGCGCCAGCAGCTTTCCACATGGGAGGAGGAATTGTCCATATTGAGCCTTCCTTTGCAAAAAAAGTTTCAACATTCATGTGTAATATTGTAACAGAAATGCAGAAAGCTGTCAATTGCTGGAAGATCAGACGGCACTGTTCGCTGCAGTGGTGGGGGCCACCGCTACATAGCCGGATTTTTTGATGCAGTCCTGTCCGGCGGCGGTATCCAGCCAGTCGTAAAGCTGGCGTTCCGGGCTGTCGGCGGCAGCGTCCGCATGGAGAACGGCATAGAACTCGTTGCACAGCGGGTAGCTTTCGCTGGCGATGGTGTCGTTGGAAGGGGTCACGCCGTCCACGGCCAGCAGACGCAGGCCGGGCTGGGAGTACATCTGATCGATGTAGTAGTAGACCGAGAAGCCGATAGCATTGGCGCTGTTGTTGTAGGCGGCGATGCTGTCCACCAGCTCACCCATGGCAGCGGGAGCCAGCTCGGTGGGCGGGTCCATCAGTTCGCCGCCCTGAATGAGCAGCTTGCGGAACAGGGTCTGGCTGCCGGAGTCTTCGCCCCGCTGGAAGGGCACGATGGCAAGATCCTCGCCGCCCACTTCTTTCCAGTTGGTGATCTTACCGGCATAGATATCCTTCAGCTGCTGCCGGGTCAGGCTCTTGACCGGATTGTTCTCGTTCACGATGAACACCAGTGCGTCCCGGCCAATGGGTTTCTGTTCCAGCTGGGCGTTTGCTTCTTTCAGCTCTTCCTTTACGTAGTCCGGCGCTTCGTAGACCACCAGCATCCTGGCAGTGTACTCCTCATCCGGGTACAGGCCGAAGTTTTCCCACGCATAGGCCGTGGTGCTGACCGAAATGCCGCTCTGGGCTACTTCCAGATCGATGCCGGTGGTATCGGCCATCATCTGGGCCATCAGCGGGATGCAGGCAGTGCTGCCATCCAGCTTGGGAAAATCTTCCACGGTAAACAGCCCGATGGGTTCAAGCTCGCTCACGGAAGAAGCGGGTGCTTCCGGCGAGGTGGAAGCGCTGCTGGCGGGGGTGTCATCCCCCTTGCAGGCAGTGAGAATGCCTGCGGCAGAGCAGGCGGCAAGGCCAAGCAGAAAGCTGCGGCGGGAAATTTTAGCATTTTTCATAAGGCGTTCCTCCTATTGGGTCAGTAGCCCATTTCATCGTCGGCGTTGATGGAAGAGAAGATGCTTTGGCAGTAAAGCCATTTGCCGTTCGTGTCCATCCAGCCGTAGTAAAAGCCGCGTTTTGCAACGAACACGTGTTCTGGCAGCTGGTTCAGGCTGTTGTCGTAGTAGCTGTAGCAGCTGCCAAGGCCATAGAACACAATGTTGCCGTTTTCATCCAGCACGTCACACATTGAGCCGTTGCTGCTGGGCGCATTGGCGTTGCCACAGTACAGCGGCCTGCCCTCCGGTGTGGTGATGAGATAGTTCAGGGCATAATACTTGTCCTGCAGATGGGTCAGGTCGGAGACAAGGCCCTCGGGGCCGTACACGCGGGTGGCGGTGGTCTCAAAGTTATCGTTATCCCGCAGCTCCAGCCAGACGTAGCCGTCACCCTTGTTATCCATCATCACGCTTTGCTGGCCCTCCACTGGCTCCACGGTGGTATCAGTGATCAAATCGCCGGTTTCGGTGTTGAACACCTTCAACCGTCCGTCCTCATAGTAAAGGGCGATGGTGTCGCTCATGACGCTGGAAGCGTACAGCGGTGTCACCTCACCGGTAACAAGGTCGTGCAGATCATAGCCGAAGTCGCCGCTCGTGCGCCATGTGACCACATAGCCCGGGAAATAGCTGCTGGGCTGGTCGTCGAAGGTGCCAATGAGGGTGCGGTCCACGGTGGCGAGATCCCGCAGCTCGTAGCGGCCATCGCTAGTCTCGAAGCAGGCGGTGCCGCTGCCGCATACCTGTCGGAAGCCGGTGAAGCCTTCGCCGGTGGCGGGGTTATAGAGCGTTTCGTCCGTTGGTTCGCCGCTGGCGTGGCAGGTGTCCAGCTCCACCCAGTCGGTCAGAACGTCCGGTGCATAGGAAAGGCTCAGGGCAGTAGTGGCATCTGCGCCGTAAGTCTGTGTACCGTCCTTCGTCTGTATAATGACCCAGCTGTGCAGGGCGGGTTCATCGTCCCATGCGTCCTCGGCAAGGTCTGCTGGGCGGGCATAGCAGGTGAACACCAGCCTGTCCCCGCACACGATGCAGCGGTATGCGCCATCCGGCACGGGCAGACGTTCACCGGTGGAAAGGTTGATCACCTGACAGGTGCCGTAATCGTCGTAGCCGTTTTCGTAGCTGCCGTTCACGGCGTGGGCTTCCTGCAGCACCAGCAGACCGTTCTGCATGGAGGCGTTCTGCTCCCCCTCAAAGGTCATGACTTCATTGCCGTCTTTGTCAAACAGGCCGCTGCGCCGTCCGCAATAAGCGTCCGGGTCGGCCCAGGTGCGGAACCAGTAGTTGGTCTCACCGGTCACGGTGTCCTGCAGAAGGTTCACGTTCTCGCTGCGGAAGGACTGGTACAGCACCTTGCTGCCGCACAGAACGGTGCAGGCACCGCCGGAATTGTCGTAACCGTAAAGTATCCGCAGCTTTCCGTCGTCCAGCCGGGAGCTGTCGTAAAGCGGATCCCCGTGTGCATCGGTGGGCACTGAGGAAGCAGGAGCAGCAGGCTTGCCGGAAGCGGGCGGCAGCACGCTGCAGCTGCAGCCAAGGGCAAGGCACAGGGCAGCGCATACAGCAGCGCTGCCTATGCGGCAAACGTTACGCTTCATAAAGATCACTCCTTACAGTATGGAAAGGAACAAAGTTTAAAAGAAAGCCGGAAAGGTTTTCCAGTTCAATTATAATACGAAACAGCCGCGCATTCCATTGCAGGAAAACGCGGCTGTTGATTACAGTTTTATGACAGACTTTCAGGACTGTGCTTTGGCTTTTTCAGCATCGTCCATCCGGTCCAGCTGCTTGAGGAAGGCCAGCAGGAACGGCAGGGAAACAATAAAGGTGAGCGCATCCGCAATGGGCTGGCAGGTCTCCACGCCCACGAGTCCCAGTGTGCGGGGCAGGATGAGGATGAGCGGAATGAAGAACACGCCCTGACGGCAGCAGGCCAGAAAGGTGGCGCGTCCGGCTTTGCCCACGCTCTGGAAGGTCATGTTTGCCACCACAATGACCGGCTGCAGCAGAATGGCAAGGCACTGATAGTGGAAGGCGGGCAGCGCCACGGCGGTAACTTCCGGGTCGTCGCGGAACAGGCGGATGAGGGCATCGCTGTTGACCCAGCACAGGCTCACCAGCACCACCAGCATACAAAAGGCTGCACCTATGGTAAAAACTGCGGCTTTTTGCACCCGGCGGAATTTGCGCGCACCGTAGTTGAACGCGGCCACCGGCTGAAGACCCTGCCCAACGCCAATGGCTACCGAGATGATGAACATGAAAATACGGGAAATGATGCTCATGCCGGCCACAGCGGCATCGCCATAGCTGCGGGCGGCAATGTTCAACAGCATGCCGCCGATGCTCAGCAGGCCCTGACGGCCAAAGCTGGGCGCGCCGCCCACCAGGATCATGCCGAACTCCCGCGCTTCACGGGTGACGGCAGTAATACGGAACTGACTGACGGTTTTGCCCCGCAGGAACATGGACAGCAGGATACAGAAGCTGATGCTTTGGCTGAGAGCCGTAGCAATGCCTGCACCGGCGGTGCCAAGGCCCAAGCCGAACATAAAGATGGGGTCCAGCACAATGTTCAGCACGCCGCCGGTCACAAGGCCGATCATGGCAAAGTTCGCCTTGCCCTCATAGCGCAGGATGTTGTTCATCACAAGGCTGGAGATCATAAGCGGGGCTGCAATGAGGATGGGCCGTGCATAAGCGCAGGCGTGGGGCAGAATGGTCTCGGTGCTGCCCAGCAGCATCATGAAGCTGGGCAGAGTGGCAAGGCCCACAACGGCCAGCACCACGCCAACGGCCAGAGCAGTAAAAAAGCTGGTGGAAGCAAAGCGGGTGGCGGCATCGGTGTTCCGGCTGCCAAGGCTGCGGCTGATGATGGTGCCGGAGCCGTGGCCCAGTGTAAAGCCAAGCGCCTGAATAATGGCCATCAGGCTGGAAACAATGCCCACCGCACCGGAAGCGCTGGTGGAGATCTGGCCCACAAAAAAGGTATCGGCCAAGTTGTAGATGCTGGTGATGAGCATACTTAAAATGGTAGGGGCGGCAAGACCGAGGATCAGCTTTGGAATGGGTGTCTCGGTCATTTTTTTGTATTGCTGAATGTTGAGCTCGTCTGCTGACATGAAAGAACCTCCTTTTATCATAAGGAATAGGTCAAGAAAAGCCGCCCAGCAGCAGAGCGGCGGATAATTTGAATGTGTGCACGGGATGCACGCTCCATAGTATAACGCAGCTGCGGCAAAAAGTCGAGAGCCGAACCGGTACAGAATGGTGCCTGAAATGCCCATGGAGCGGGAGAAAAACGGACGGAAAGCTTGACTGTTTTTGTCTGTTTTGCTAAAGGCTGGTCGAATTGCTTGTAGAAAATCACGATATGTGGTATCATTTACCATAAGGGAAACAAAAGAGCCTGCACATCTGTACAGGCTGCATACAAAATACAAGCGGCAGCCGCAGGCAGAGCCGGGCGGCTGCGATCCATAGGAGGAACAAACCATGAAAACTGTTGCACAGACCGTGATCGAAGCCGATCACTTTTACACCATTGCCGCGCACACCGGCAACGTCATTCAGGCCGTGGAGGGCACCAAGGAAGCCGGTACCGTCCGTCTGGGCAAGTACGAGCATAAGCCTGAGCAGGAGTGGAGCTTTATCCGCGTGGGTGACGGCGTTTACCGCATCCGCAACCGCGCATCCGGCAAGCTGCTGGACCTGACCATGACCGGCACCGCCAACGGCACCTGGCTGCACCTGTGGGAGGATGTGGGCGGCACCTCTCAGATGTGGACCGTTCAGCCCACCCCGGAAGGAACTGTACGCCTGCGCTCTTCCTGGGCCGGCGGCAAGTGCGTGGACACCGTTGGCATGGGCGCTGCGGTTGGCACTGTGCTGCAGATCTGGCAGGAGGTGTCCGGCGCAGATGACCAGCTGTGGACCATTGCCGAGGTGAAGGAGCGCGCAAAGCGTGCCGCAAAGAAGGCCGAGGCGCCTGCTGTGGAGGCTTCCGCTGAAGCTGCACCCGCTGCAGAAAAGGCACCGGCCAAGAAGACTGCGGCCCGCAAGCCCCGCACCACCCAAAAGGCGGCTGCCGCCAAGGCAGAAGCTGCAGAAGAGGGGAAGGCAGAGACCGCAGCACCGGCAGAAAAGCCCGCAAAGCCTGCCCGTAAAACCGCTGCAAAAAAGACCGCCGCCAAGGCTGCCGAAAAAGCAGAGCCTGCAAAGGCAGAAGCACCTGCAGAGGAAAAGCCCGCTGCGGAGAAGCCCAAGCGCAAGTGCGCACCCCGCAAGAAGAAGGAGACGGTCTGATCTCGTTCTGTTGATTTGTTAAAATGAAAGCGCCCGCCGGAGGTCCAGCCCTGCCCGGCGGGCGCTTTTGGTTATTCTGGAAGCTGCTTTAAAACAAAGCGGTTTTTATCAAATTCCAGCAAACATTCGTCCCGCATTTTGCACAGCTCTTTGGAGAGGGCGCTGCGGTCCAGATTGAGGTAGTCGGCCATCTGCTGGCGGTTGAAGGGCACCTCGAACGCCATCCTGCCGCAGCGTGCTGCCTGTGCGGAAAAATAGGTCAGCAGCCGTCCGCGCACAGTCTTAGGCGTTGTGCAGAAGATGCGCTGCGAAAGGCTGAGGTTCTTGCGCATGGACACCGCCAGCAGGCGGCGCAGCAGCTTGTCTTTCAGCGCTGGCTCGATCCGCGCATCGGTAAGGGCGGCAGTGTGCAGGAACAGTATTTCGCAATGTTCGGCCGCAACAGCATCCACCATCAAGGCCTCGCCGCAAAAGGCGTAGGTCTCGGCAAAGGCCTGCCCGGCACCTACGCTGCTCAGGATGCTTTTGGTGCCCCAGAGATCCAGATTTTCAATGTGCACGGAACCACGCAGCACGATGCCGATCTCCCGCACGCAGCTTCCGGCGTGGAAGATGACCTCGTGCTTTGCAAACTGCCGGGTGCGCAGGTGCCCGGCAGCGGCAAGGGTATCCAGCTCGGCTTCTGAAAGATCCTGAAATAGGGGCGACGCGATCTTTTTCATAAAAATCCTCTTTCTGTGGTTATAACAACCGAAAGCACGGTCTGATTATAGTATACTCAGAACATCAAAGCAAGGAGGATTTTTCCATGATCCGCAAAATCATTCATATAGACGAAGAAAAATGCAACGGCTGCGGTGCCTGCGTCACTTCATCGAAGCGCTGGATGCTATGGGCTAAGATCGTGCCATCGGCCTTGTGAACGGCAAGGCCAAGCTGATGCGGGACGACTACTGCGACGGCTTTGGCGACTGCCTGCCCGGATGCCCCACCGGTGCCATCACCTTTACCGAGCGCGAAGCCGCCGCTTATGACGAGCAGGCTGTGCTGGAAAACAAGCAGAAAAAGGCCGCTGCCGCCCAGCAGCAGGCACAGCCCGCCGCACCGGCGTTCCATGGCTGCCCGGGCAGCATGATGAAACAGTTCCACCGCGAGCAGACCGCACCTGCCGCAGCCGCAGTGCCCATGCAGTCCCAGCTGGCACAGTGGCCTTGCCAGATCAAGCTGGTGCCGGTGAACGCGCCCTACTTTGACGGTGCCAAGCTGCTGATCGCCGCCGACTGCACCGCCTATGCCTACGCCAATATCCACGAGGAGTTCATGAGGGGCCATGTGACCATCATCGGCTGCCCGAAGCTGGATGCTGTGGATTACAGCGAAAAGCTGACCGAGATCATCCGCAGCAATGATATCAAGAGCGTGACCGTGCTGCGCATGGAGGTGCCCTGCTGCGGCGGGCTGGAGCACGCTGCCATCACTGCTCTGAAGAACAGCGGCAAGTTCATCCCGTGGAATGTAGTCACCTTCTCCACCGATGGCCGCATCCTCGACCGGTAAAATGACAGAACAAAAGCCAGAAACGACTGCTGCCGTTTCTGGCTTTTGATGTTTGCGGAAAGATCAGCCCGCGTTCTGTACGCTGTTGGCAGCGGTCTGCACGAACTGCAGCACGCTCTGGATGGTATCGCGGATCTGCACCAGCGTCTGGATGTCTTCGTCCTTCATGCGGGATGTGGGCGCAGTGAGCACCACGGTCTGGGCACTCACGGTGCCAGTGAGCTGGATGCTGACCCCGTGTTCCGGGATGGTGAGCAGGATGTGCACCGGGATGGCATCCGCAAAGAACCTGCTCTTTTCCAGCCCGATAACAAGTACCGGTGCATTGGCGCTGGCATCACCGGTATCCAGCTGAAAATAAAGGTAGCCGTCCTTTGCGTTTTCCGGCTGTACGCGCTGCAGCTTTTTCTGCGGCAGCTCAAACTCGGTCATGTCCTGCAGGCTGGTGGCTGTGGTGTCCACACCCAGCAGGCTTGCCAGCTGGGCCTGCGAGATATAGCTGCCAAGGCTCCAGTCCGGCAGCAGAAGGCTCGCCAGCGGGTAGCTGTCGGTGATGGAAGAGCGGATATTTTTGTACAGCTGCCCGACATCGTATAAGGTCTCGCTGCTGCTGATATACACCCGGGTGAGCGGGCCTGCCGGGATAACGGCATCCGGGGCCGAGATGTTCAGCTGCAGTGCGTCCGGCGCATACAGGCCGTTGACGGTGCCCTTGGTGGAGCCTGTCTTTTGCAGGATGGTGTAAAGGGCAGGGGAATCGGCTGTGGATGTGATCTCATAATCAAAGGTAAAGGCCGCGCCTGCCTGCAGCGCTTTCACCCGGCGGGCTACCAGACTGTACCCGGTTACAGCGGCCACGACTGCAAGCAGTACAAGGATGAGCACTGCGATCAGGATCACATAGCCCGCGCCGTGCTTTTTTCGTTTGGAAGATGCCATAAAAAATCCTCCCTCAGATGTTTTATTCAGCATAGCGGAACAGCGGACAAAAGTCAAGGCGGAACAGAGAAGCGCTGGAAAAACAAAAAATCCGAAACCGCAAGGTTTCGGATTTCTGGCGGAAAGATGGGGATTCGAACCCCAGAACGCTTTTGACACGTTACACGATTTCCAGTCGTGCGCCTTAGACCAACTCAGCCATCTTTCCATATTCAGTTCTGCGTTTTGGGCCGTGGCCCTCAGCGCTCCACTATAATACCTGAAAGAAGCACTTTTGTCAAGGATTTTTTTGAAAAAAATTGTATTTTTTCAAAAAGCACGTGCCTGCGTTTCTGGCCTCCGAACTTTGCACTGAAAACCGTGCAAAACCCTTGACGACGGCTGAAAACCGGGCTATGATGGGGGCAGAGAGTGCTGCGGAGAGAGTTTGCCCTGCAGAAAAGGAATAAAAGGAGGATATTTTATTATGACTTATCCTGAAGTGCTGGCTAATGCGCGCGAGTGCATTGGAAAATACTGCAAGGCCTGCCCGGTGTGCAACGGCGTGGCCTGCAAAAACCAGATCCCCGGCCCCGGTGCCAAGGGCGTGGGCGATACGGCCATCCGCAATTATAATAAGTGGGCCGAGATCCGTGTGAACATGGACACCCTGTGCGAGGGCGGCACCCCGGACACCCATATTGAGCTGTTTGGCAAGAGCTTCAAGTACCCGTTCTTTGCAGGCCCGGTGGGTGCTGTGAACCTGCACTACTCCGAAGCCTATACCGATATGACCTATAATGATGTGTTGGTGCGCGCCTGTGCAGAGAACGGCATCGCTGCCTTTACCGGCGACGGCACCAACCCCACCGTTATGGAGATGGCCACCAAGGCCATTGGCGCAGCAAACGGCTGCGGCGTGCCCACCATCAAGCCCTGGAACATTGATACCATTAAGGAAAAGATGGCCGAGGCCAAGGCCAGCGGCTGCTTTGCCGTGGCCATGGATGTGGACGCAGCCGGTCTGCCCTTCCTGAAGAACATGACTCCGCCCGCAGGCAGCAAGAGCGTGGCAGAGCTTGCCGAGATCGTCAAGCTGGCCGAGCGCCCCTTCATCGTCAAGGGCGTTATGACCGTTAAGGGCGCACTGAAGGCAAAGGAAGCCGGCGCGGCTGCTATCGTGGTGTCCAACCACGGAGGCCGCGTGCTGGATCAGTGCCCGGCCACTGCCGAGGTGCTGCCGGAGATCGCAGCAGCCCTCAAGGGCACCGGCGTGAAGATCCTGGTGGACGGCGGCATCCGCACCGGTGTGGATGTGTTCAAAGCACTGGCACTGGGTGCAGACGGCGTGCTGATCTGCCGCCCGTTCGTCACGGCTGTGTATGGCGGCGGCGAGGAAGGCGTGAAGTGCTACATTGATAAGCTGGCCGGTGAGCTGGCCGACACCATGCAGATGTGCGGTGCGCATTCTCTGGCCGAGATCACCCCGGATATGGTGCGGGTATAAGAAAAAGAGTGAATAGAAAAGCGGTCTGTGCCTTTGCGGTGCGGGCCGCTTTTTCATCCTTGCAGCTGCGTGCCGGGGTAGTAGTGTGCCAGAATATCGGCATAGCTTTTGCCCTGCTCCGCCATGGCCTTTGTGCCCCACTGGCTCAGGCCCACGCCGTGGCCGTAACCCCGGGTGGTAAAGCTAAAATTCCCGCTCTGGTACTGTACCGTAAAGCATGTGCTGCGCAGGCCCAGCGCCCGGCGCAGGGTCGTGCCGGAAACGGTCTGCCCGCAGACCGTGACGGTTTTTGTGTATCCGGCGCTGGTCAGCGCTGCCGGGCCGAACCAGCCTTCCGGCGCGGCGAGGTCGGCAGAAATGCCAAGGCCTGCAAGGGCCTGCTGCAACTGTTCTGCGGAAAAGGTGATGGTGTATTCGTAGTTGTCAGCGGAACGGTCGGTGCTGCTGTCCACTGAAATGAGGTAGGGCAGGGCGGAACCCCATACATTTTCACTGGCCTCGGTCTGCCCATTGGAAATGGCAAAGTAGCTGGCGCAGGCAGGAGCATTCTCATAATAAAGTATCTCATCCAAGACCTCGTCCACAAGGGCGGAGAGGCGGGCGTAATTCTGCTCGTAGGCGGTGCCCCAGTAGCTGCGCAGCACCGGCTCGGTCAGGCAGCCCTGCCGCCGGGCTGGGTCGGCAGTGAGCCAAGCGCCGCTTTGCAGGGGGGTGTGGTCCCGGCAGTAGAGCGCATAGCTGTGGGCGGCAACGGCCTGTGCCTTGAGCGCTTCGTCCGGCCAGCTCACCGGCATCTCGGCGGCGACAGCACCCAGAACGTATTCCTGACGGGAAAGCTCCAGCACCTGTCCGGTGGCCTGATCCTCCACCAGAAAGGTCTCGGCATCCGCAGAAGGCACGGCACTTGGCGGCTGCGCAGATGCTGCAGGCGAAGATACGGCAGAAGATGCGGGCTCTGCCCCGCTGAGCACGGCGCGTGTGACCCGGTAGGCAGCCAGCGGCAGAATGCTGCCCAGCACCAGCAGGACCGCAAAGATTGGCAGAAAAAACTTTTTCATAGTCCCAAACCCTCCGACAGCGGTGTTTTTTTAATCAGAATACCGGATATACCCTGAAAAAAGATGCGAAACAGGGAAAAAGCCTTTTGTGGTGCAAGCGCAAAAAAGCACCAAACCGACTTTTTGTGCGCTGAACGGTGCAGTTGATGCTTGAATTTACTCGTCAAAAGCGATAATATAGAATTATACCCATCATTGAGGGTGGGCGGGAAAGTATATAAATAGGATGAAAGGAGAATTCCCCTTATGAATTTTGCACATTCGGAGGTGGCAACGCTGGACCCGAACACGATGCGGACTTTGTGTGAGGAATATGTTGCCAACAACTACATCGATCCGGAGACGAGCGAACGTCTGGGGGTCAAGCGCGGCCTGCGAAACCCGGATGGTACCGGTGTGTTGGCCGGCCTGACCAACGTCTGCGACGTTGTGGGCTATAAAAAGGATCAGGAAGGCCATGTGATCCCCACTCCCGGCAAGCTGATCTACCGCGGCGTGAACATCAACGAGATCGTGGACGAGGCCTACCGCAACGACCGCTTTGTGTTTGAAGAGGTGATTTGGCTGCTGCTGTTCGGCAGTCTGCCCAACCAGGAGCAGCTGGACGATTTCTGTGAGATCCTGGCAGAGCACCGCGCCCTGCCGGAAGGCTTCATGGACACCATGAACGCCCCCTCGCCCAATATCATGAATAAGCTGCAGCGCTGCGTGCTGGGCCTTTACTCTTATGATGAGCACGCCGAGGATCTGAGTCTGGAGAATATCCTGAGCCAGAGCATCAATCTGATCGCCAGCATGCCCACCATGATGGTGAACGCTTACCAGATGAAGCGCCGCTACTACGATAAGCAGAGCATGTTCTTCCACCTGCCCAAGCCCGGCCAGAGCACGGCAGAGCACATCCTCAGCACCTACCGTCCGGACCAGAAGTTCACCCACGAGGAAGCAAAGCTGCTGGATATGTGCCTGCTGGTGCACGCCGACCACGGCGGCGGCAACTGCTCCACCTTTACCGCCCGTGTGCTGTCCTCCTCCGGCACCGATACCTACTCCGCAATCGCGGCGGCCATCGGTGCACTGAAGGGCCCCAAGCACGGCGGTGCTAACCTGATGGTGAACCGTCAGCTGAAGGATATCCTCAAGCATGTGGAAAACCCCGAGGACGACGATGAGGTGCGCGAGTATCTGCGCCGCATCCTGCGCAAGCAGGCGGGCGATGGCTCCGGCCTGATCTACGGCATGGGCCACGCGGTGTACACCATCAGCGACCCTCGTGAGGTGATCCTGAAGCAGCGCGCCCGCCATCTGGCCTACGACAAAGGCTTTGAGGAAGAGTATAATATGCTGTGCAGCATCGAACGGCTGGCCCCCGGCATCTTTGCCGAGGAAAAGGGCAGCACCAAGCCGGTGTGCGCCAACGTGGACCTGTTCAGCGGCCTGATCTACAACATGCTGGGCATCTCTGAGGATATCTACACCCCGCTGTTCGCCATTGCCCGTGTGCCCGGCTGGTGTGCACACCGCGTGGAAGAGGTGGTATTCGCCAACCGTATCATTCGTCCCGCTTACAAGTATCTGGGCGTGCGCCAGAAATATAAGCCGATCGAGGAACGCTGATGAATCCTTCTGTTTTGTTCGTTTTTATCCTGAGCATTCTGCTGGGCGTGCTGCGCGCGGCAGACCTTGCCTTTGGCACCGATGCCGTCACCGGTCTGTGCGTGGTCGGCTCGGTGTGGTGGCGCTATCTGGCACTGGGTATCGTGGTGCTGGCTGCAGTGCTTGTGGGCCGTACACAGCCTTCCCGCTCGGAAGCGGTGCGTAGCCGCAGGCCGCTGGCCGGTATTCTGGCTTTTGTCGGTGCAGTATGTTTTCTGGCCGCAGCGGGTGCACAGATCGCGCTGGGCGCAGCTTCCGGTCTGGGCGGCTTTGTGCGGTGCATTCTGGAATGCCTGTGCTCCGCGTGGCTCAGCACCATGGGCCGCTGCTGGCTCAGCCCCAACGAGTGGAAAAAGCCCTTTGGCGGGCTGTATCTGGCCGTGGCGGGCAGTCTGCTGTTCTACTGGAACGTGCTGCTGCGCTTTATGGAGAACAGCTCCAGCTGGCACCGCGTGACCCCTACAGCGGCGGTGTGGCAGGCGCTTGCGGCACTGGTGTTTTTGGCAGCGCTGGCCCGGGCGCTGCATGTCCCGCAGCCGGGCAATGGCAAAACACTGTGCGCAGCCGGGCTTGCCGCATTTGCACTTTGCCTGTGCTGGCAGCTGCCCCATGTACTGGTTTTGATGAGCGGCCTGAGCTGGGCCGCACCGGCTGTCTGGCCGGAGATCTTTGCCGGACTGGGCCTTTGCTGCGTGGGCGGCATTGGCGGAGCGTGCGCTACAGCCTGCTTGAACGGGGAGAGCTGACAAAAATGTTGGCACTCTGTTGGCGCAATTGCCGAAAAGCGGGGAATGAAAGGAATTAAAATCGTACAAAAGCAAAAAATGCAGTGAATGTCTTGTTAATTTTTTGGCAGACACTTGAAACTTTCTGCGTTTTGGTCTAAAATAAAGATACCGTGATTTATCCGATTATGGGTAAAATAATTAGGAGGTACTATTAACATGGCTGTTAGAGTTGCTATCAATGGTTTCGGTCGTATTGGTCGTCTGGCTTTCCGTCAGATGTTTGATGCTGAGGGTTACGAGGTCGTCGCAATCAACGACCTGACCAGCCCCAAGATGCTGGCTCACCTGCTGAAGTACGATACTGCTCAGGGTTCTTTCTGCGGCAAGATCGGTGAGGGCAAGCACACCGTCGAGGCTACCGAGGACTCCATCATTGTTGACGGCAAGGAGATCAAGATCTACGCTGTTAAGGACGCAAAGGACGCTCCCTGGGGCGAACTGAACGTTGATGTCGTTCTGGAGTGCACCGGCTTCTACACCAGCAAGGAGAAGAGCATGGCTCACATTCAGGCTGGCGCAAAGAAGGTCGTTATCTCTGCTCCCGCAGGCAACGATCTGAAGACCATTGTCTTCTCCGTCAACGAGAAGACCCTGACCGCTGAGGATCAGGTCATTTCTGCTGCTTCCTGCACCACCAACTGCCTGGCTCCCATGGCTAACACCCTGAACAAGACCTACCCCATCGTCTCCGGTATCATGACCACTGTTCATGCTTACACCGGCGACCAGATGATCCTGGATGGTCCTCAGCGCAAGGGCGATCTGCGCCGTGCTCGTGCTGGCGCACAGAACATCGTTCCCAACACCACCGGCGCTGCTAAGGCTATCGGCCTGGTCATCCCCGAGCTGAACGGCAAGCTGATCGGTTCTGCTCAGCGTGTGCCTGTTCCCACCGGCTCTACCACCATTCTGGTTGCTGTCGTCAAGGGCAAGGATGTCACCAAGGAGTCCATCAATGCTGCTATGAAGGCTGCTACTTCTGAGTCCTTCGGCTACAACGAGGATCAGATCGTTTCTTCCGATGTCATCGGCATGCGTTACGGCTCTCTGTTCGATGCTACCCAGACCATGGTCGCTAAGATCGACGACGACACCTATCAGGTTCAGGTCGTGTCTTGGTACGACAACGAGAACTCCTACACCTCTCAGATGGTCCGTACCATTAAGTACTTCGCTGAGAACTGCTAATCACAGCTCTACGCTCAAAAGTGCTTGAGATGCCGTGCTGAATGACAACTAGTATTGGCTTTGCTGATACGAACATGCTGTGATTGGTACGACAACAGGATAACGAGTTCAACACCCTTCCTTTTGCGGGTTTCCGTGAGAAGAAGGGTGTTTTTTTGCTGCAAAAAAGCAATGGAACAAGTTCCTTTCTAAAATGAATAGGTTGCAACAAAAAGACGGAATAAAGTACGGAAATCTTAGCCATGATGCAGGCAATGATACAGCTGCAAAGTATTGTACCCCAGAGGAAAAAATGGTAAAATATTTTTAGTGTCAATAAATACATTTACGAAATTGATATTGATGATTCTGGAAATAAAATGTCAATGAATTGCGGCGTAAATCAGTCAAAAACCTGGGCGTAGATGCGTCCGGGCTTTTTTCTGATGTAAAGGAAACCGGGCCGGAGTTTGGCACGGTATGTGGATGTGATCCCTAAATGGGGAAAGCGACAGGAAAGGGAAAATGAAAGAGAAATTGAGGCTTGCTGTTTTTGGCCACAAAAGGTGATCGAGAGAGGGCGGCGTGGAGATCGTGGTAAAAGAGCTGTGCACACGGATGGCGCAGCAGGGCTGTCAGGTGACATGCTACAACAGAGCAGGCCATCATGTGAGCGGTGCGGAATATGACGATGCTGGTAAAACGGAGTACGAGGGAATCCGTCAGAAGTCTGTTCCGACCATTGAACGGCGCGGGGCTAGAGATATAATACGCGGCTGTCATAATAGGGACAAGGGTACGGCAGAGAATGAAAGGCTCCGCAACCCGAAGTTCATATTTTCTTACCCGAAGAATGAACGACTGATCTTTTTGGGTGGCAGCAATGCCATCCAGAAAGAAATCTCGACCATGAGGGTGGGGTGACAGCCAGCGGACAGGTGTACGAGCCTATCCGCTCTTTGTGTTGGCCGAGATATTGATGAAGAAATCGAGTGGGATTGTGGGAAAGATTTATGAGTAAAAAACTTGCGATTGCAATGTTCGGACAGAAGCGATTATCGAGAGAAGGCGGAGTAGAAATCGTTGTCAAAGAGCTCTGCACCCGAATGGCACAGAATGGCTGTGACGTGACCTGCTACAACAGAGCAGGCCATCATGTGAGTGGTGCAGAATATGACGATGCTGGTAAAACGGAGTACGAGGGAATCCGTCAGAAGTCTGTTCCGACTATTGAACGGCGTGGGGCTAGAGATATAATAGGGTCAACCAAGAAAACCTACGATAACTAAATGGTTTTGACGGCTTGAGTTGTCCTTCAAATGTTTTATTTGTTGAAAAACTGCAAGAAGCGGGAAATCCTGAGGGTTATATGTAGGTGGCTTTTGGAAGCTCTGTTTTGACCCACAAAAAGGAGCAGCAAATAAAGATTGCAGGAGAGTTCAAGCCTACGGTGGATTGCCTTTGTGCGATCCGCCGTGGGTTTGTTGCTGTTTATATAGAAAAAGTGAGGAGTGCAGAATGTACATGAATGACGGAAATAAAACGAAAATCAATCTGAGAAACAAGAGTGTTTTTATCACGGGTGTAGCTGGTTTTATCGGTTCTAGCCTTGCAAAGAGACTGCTCTCCACGGTGGAGGGTGTCAAGGTTGTGGGTCTGGACAACATGAACCACTATTATGATGTGCGCCTGAAGGAAGCACGTTTGAACGAATTGGAGCAGTTTGACAATTTCAGCTTCGTAAAAGGTAATCTGGCAGACAAGGCTGTGATCGAATCTATCTTTGAGCAGTATAAGCCGGAAATCGTAGTGAACCTCGGTGCGCAGGCGGGTGTCCGCTATTCCATTACGAACCCTGATGCCTATGTGGAAGCAAACTTGATTGGCTTCTATAACATTCTGGAAGCCTGCCGCCATTCTTACGATGAAGGGCATACTCCGGTGGAACATTTGGTTTATGCGTCGAGTTCTTCCGTATACGGCAGCAATAAAAAAGTGCCGTACAGTACGGATGACAAGGTGGATAACCCGGTATCGCTGTATGCAGCGACCAAGAAGTCCAACGAACTGATGGCACATGCCTATTCTAAACTGTACAACATTCCTTCCACGGGTCTGCGCTTCTTCACAGTATACGGCCCTGCTGGTCGCCCGGATATGGCGTACTTCGGCTTTACTAACAAGCTGCTGAAAGGCGAAACGATTCAGATTTTCAACTACGGTAACTGCAAGCGTGACTTTACTTATGTGGATGATATTGTCGAGGGCGTTGTCCGTGTGATGCAGGGTGCGCCGGAACGTAAAAATGGTGAAGATGGTCTGCCCGTTCCTCCGTATGCAGTTTATAACATCGGCAACCAGAACCCGGAAAATCTGCTGGACTTTGTACAGATTTTGCAAGAAGAACTGATTCGTGCTGGTGTTCTGCCGGAAGATTATGATTTTGAAGCACACAAAAAATTGGTTCCGATGCAGCCTGGTGATGTACCTGTGACCTATGCAGATACCAGTGCGCTGGAGCGTGACTTCGGATATAAGCCCTCTACCAGTTTGCGCGAGGGGTTGCGGAAGTTCGCTGAGTGGTACGCAAAGTTCTACAAATAATGAAACATCGGTGTACAAGGGGTACAAACAAGATAAAATAGAAATGAGGGGCGATAGAGCGGAAATGTCAGATTTTCCACTCTAT
>OBWW01000522.1_pt1 | contig 29065 bp, 27 predicted proteins | sample 1538091 | NCBI WGS metagenome assembly OBWW01 (sample SAMEA2580125, study PRJEB22360) | human gut metagenome | biome: human gut; feature: human-associated habitat; material: faeces | place: Denmark | collected 2008/2010 | reverse complement strand
GGGGGACAGTATATCCCCGAGACGCTGATGAACGCGGTCATTGAACTGGAAGCGGCATACGATCACTACAAGAACGACGAAGCTTTCAACCGGGAGCTCACCGAGCTTTTCAATGAATACGCGGGCAGACCATCCCGGCTGTATTTTGCCAAAAAGATGACGGAGGATCTGGGCGGGGCGAAGATCTATCTGAAGCGGGAGGATCTGAACCACACCGGGGCCCACAAGATCAACAATGTGCTGGGACAGGCCCTTCTGGCCAAGCGGATGGGCAAGACCCGCCTGATCGCCGAGACGGGGGCGGGGCAGCACGGGGTGGCTACCGCCACCGCCGCCGCCCTCATGGGGATGGAGTGCGTGGTCTTTATGGGGGAAGAGGATACGGTCCGCCAGGCCCTCAATGTGTATCGGATGCGTCTTCTAGGGGCGGAGGTGGTTCCCGTAAAGACGGGCACGGCCGCGCTGAAGGACGCCGTATCCGAGGCGATGCGGGAATGGACCTCCCGCATCGAAGACACCCACTACTGCCTGGGCTCTGTGATGGGGCCCCACCCCTTTCCCACCATCGTCCGGGACTTCCAGGCGGTGATCTCCCGGGAGATCAGGGCACAGCTTCTGGAGAAGGAGGGGCGGCTGCCCGACGCGGTGCTCGCCTGTGTGGGAGGCGGTTCCAATGCCATCGGCAGCTTCTATCACTTTATCGGGGACGAACAGGTCCGGCTGATCGGCTGCGAGGCGGCCGGCCGGGGGGCGGATACCCCGGAGACGGCGGCCACCATCGCCACCGGGAAGCTGGGCATCTTCCACGGGATGAAGTCTTACTTCTGTCAGGACCAGTACGGCCAGATCGCCCCGGTCTACTCCATCTCCGCCGGACTGGACTACCCGGGCATCGGCCCGGAACACGCCCACCTCCATGACATCGGCCGGGCGGAATATGTCCCGGTCACTGTCGAGTATCTGGCCCGGACGGAGGGTATCATCCCTGCCATTGAGTCGGCCCACGCCGTGGCCCATGCCATAAAGCTTGCTCCCACTATGGAGCGGGAGCAGATCATCGTCATCACTATTTCAGGCCGGGGCGACAAGGACTGCGCCGCCATCGCCCGATACAGAGGGGAGGATCTCCATGAGTAAGATCGCACAGGCATTTGCCCGCGGAAAGGCATTTATCCCGTTTATTACCTGCGGCGACCCGGATCTGGAGACCACCGCCGCCGCCGTCCGGGCCGCAGTGGAAAATGGCGCGGACCTCATCGAGCTGGGCATTCCCTTCTCCGACCCCACCGCCGAGGGGCCGGTGATCCAGGGGGCTAACCTCCGGGCCTTGCAGGACGGGGTCACCACAGACCAGATCTTCGGACTGGTGCGGGACCTGCGCCGTGATGTAACAATACCTCTGGTTTTTATGACCTACGCCAATGTAGTGTTCTCCTATGGAGCGGAGCGCTTTTTCTCCGCCTGCCGGGAGACGGGGATCGACGGACTGATCCTCCCCGATCTGCCCTTTGAGGAGAAGGAGGAATTTCTGCCGGTTTGCAGGCGGTACGGGGTGGAGCTGATCTCCCTCATCGCGCCTACATCCAAGGACCGGATCGCCATGATTGCCAGAGAGGCGGAGGGGTTTCTCTATGTGGTGTCCTCCCTGGGCGTTACCGGAGCCAGAAGCGAGATCAAAACGGATCTGGCCTCCATGATGGAGACTGTGCGGCAGAACACCCATATCCCAGCCGCCATCGGCTTTGGAATCTCCACGCCGGAACAGGCCAAGCGGATGGCAGAGCTCGCCGATGGCGTGATCGTCGGCTCTGCCATCGTCAAGCTGCTGGAACAGCACGGGAAGGATGCCCCTGGCTGCATCGGTGCGTATGTCAAAACCATGAAGGACGCGATACGATAAAAAAATCAGGCAGTCGGCCAAGTCAAAGCCTCCGGCTAAGCCGGAGGCTTGAGTAGGCCCTATAAGGGCCTGATACGGACGAAGTCCCTTAAGGGGCACTTTTTACGCCTTCTTGTTCTCGCGGCCCGTAAACGGGTCAACAAACTCTTTCAGCCCTATCTGGTCTGCGATTTGATCTGATGCCAGTTGGTTTCGGAAATACTCTGCTATCTGTTTTTTATTCCGCCCACTGTATCCACATAATATCCTCTGGCCCAAAAGTGCCGATTTCTATACTTATATTTCAGATTTGCATGCCGGTCAAATATCATCAGACTATTTTTCCCTTTCAAATACCCCATGATCTGTGATACACTGTATTGGGGAGGGATGTTTATCAGCATGTGTATACGGTCTGGGCACGCTCTGACTTCTATGATTTCTACCCCTTTTTGCTGACACAGTTTCCTTAATATCACTCCTATATCCTGTTTTATCTGTCCATATATCTCCATCCTTCGATATTTGGGTGCAAATACGATATGATATTGATATCTCCAACTTGTATGCTCTAAACTATTTATGTCTTTGTCTTTCACGATGAAGACCTCCCTGTTATCGTAGTTGTGTGGTCGTCAACCCACTTCTACCCTATCAGGGAGTTTTTTCTTTTTCTACTCTTCTCCTCGCTTTAAGCTATTTTTTACCACCGGCATAGCCGGGGGGGTGTTTTTGGTGCCTACAACACAGACCGAACTGCTTTGCACGCAGTCCGGTCTGTCGCTTATCTTAATGAGATGACGGCAAAGCCGGTGGTTTTGCCTTTCCCCGCAACTCCCCTTTTGTGATTATGTTTCGTTTATCGGGCATTCCTTGTTGGTCTTAGTAACCGTCTTTCCGTAGTATCCGTTACGGTTTTTCTTCCCATATCTTCAGGGGGTATTTCTAAGTACGTCAGTCTGTTCCTCATCCACAGTCCAGAGCATTTTATCACGTTTCAGCGCAACTCCGTATTCCGAAGCTGCCGCTCCAGGAGACACCTTTCCCTCCAGGACGTCTTCAAGCACCTTCTGTACATCGCGCCGTTTGGGATCCCCCCAACCTCCAGCTCCAGGCGTTCTGACGCAGACCACATCGCCGCGATTCATCACAAGGCCCGTACATTTGGATGTCAGCCGCTGAGATTCCGTCTGTCCGCTGCGGGTCAAATCATAACAGCCGCCCGCACCATTATGCCCTCCGTCAATCCCCCATGGCTCAAACCGCTGGCGGTCTCCAAGGCCAGTATATATTACATGGTCTGTTACCGCCTCATAGACGCGCTCAATACCAAGACCGCCACGGTACAGACCTGCGCCGCCGCTGTCCGGGCGAAGTCCATATTTTTTGACCATGATCAGCGGGAATTCCATCTCCAGCGCTTCCACAGGCAGGTTCGAGGTGTTTGTCATATGGACCTGTACACCGTTTTGACCGTCCATATCCCGGTGCGCACCGGCACCGCCAGCAATGGTCTCAAGATACACATGGTACTGCTCAGGGTCGTTAGGATCATAGCCACTGAACAACGCCGTTGTACAACTGCCATTGCTTCCGGACATGGAGCGAATTCCGGCCGCCGGAGCCAGTGCTCCGAAGATAACATCCGCAATACGCATTGCCGTATCAATTCGCTCGCCGACGGCAGCAGGATTTTTGGCATTCAAGATCATGCCGGGTTCGGCGGCTACTGTAAACGCCCGATATATGCCTGCGTTGGACGGCGTGCCAGGGTCAATAAGCGCCTTCAAGGAGTAGAATACTGCGGCCAGCATACCGTTTTTTGTGAGATTGATCGGGCCAGAAACCTGTCCTTGTGTGCCTGCAAAATCGACATGCAGATCATCGCCTTTAATCGTAATCTTTACACAGATTTTTACTGGGTCCGGAGACGCCACACCCGCATCATCCATATAATCAATAAAGCTGTACTCGCCGTCCTTCAGGTTCCGAATACCGGCGCGCAGACGGCGCTCAGCATAATTTTGAAGCTCATGCATGCAATCGATCAACAGGTCTCCATAACGCGTATAGGCATCCTGAAGACGGCGGGCACCCACACGATTGGCAGCGATCTGAGCCTGAAGGTCACCATAGCGCTCGTTTGGGATCCGAGAATTGCAGAGAATGAAGTCTACAATATCCGCGATGGGCTCGCCATTGCGGCAAATACGCACCAGCGGGATCTTGAGCCCCTCCTGAAAGATACTTACAGCATCACCGCAGGTGGACCCCGGCTCCTTGCCGCCGATATCGCTGTGATGGGCAAGGTTTGCCGCCCAGCCAATCAGCTTTCCATTGGATGCAAAAATAGGGGCGGCGATAGTGATATCATTGAGGTGAGTCCCTCCTCCATTGTAGGGATCGTTGCCAACGAACATATCGCCAGGTTTGATGTCAGAGACTGCGAATTTCTTGAAGACCTCTCCGATGATCCCAAGTAATGAGCCCAGGTGCATGGGCACGTGTTCGGCCTGAGCAATCATATTACCTTCGGGATCAAACATAGCTGTAGAAATATCCCGGCGTTCCTTAATATTATTGGAATATGCACTTTTGATGATGGCAACTCCCATTTCCTCCGCAATGGAGAGGAGTTGATTTCCAATGATTTCAAGCATAACCGCATCTGTTTTCCGTGTCATTCTTCTCCACCCCCTTGATAAGTCGCGATGAGGTTGTAGTGGGCATCTGTGTAGGCATTCCAATTGGGCGGAATTACCGTGGTGGAATCCATCTGCTCCAGAATTGCCGGCCCCTCTACCGTCGTACCGGCTTTCAGTTCGCCGCGCTGGTACACCTTGGTGTCAATGTACTGCTCCTCGCGGTCAAACAGGACCTTACGAACTTCAATCGGCTCAGGGAGCTGAGCATCAGGTTCCAGTTCCACGGCCACCAAGTCGGGCTTCTCCATAACACCGATGGCGCTGATACGGAAGTTCACCATCTGGATTGTCATATTCCGATCACAGTAGCCATACGCATGCTCATGCTCCAGATTGAACTGCTCGATCATGTCCTCCATAGCCGCCTCGTCAAAGGGCACCGTTACCTGGATCGGGATCTCGTAGTTTTGGTGGAGATAGCGGCAGTCAACGGAATAGGCGTACTTGCGTCTGTCTTCTGCAACATGCTCCTTATCCAGCAGGGCATTGCCATCGTCCAGCAAGTTATCAAAGATCTTCCGAACCTTAGGCAGAGATGTTAGCTCTGCAGTGGTCAGATTTGAACAGCTGAGATCAAATTTAGTATCCGCCATCAGCAGACCTAACGAGCACAGGGTGCCGGGAGAGGGGGGAATAAGGACCTGTTTGATTCCCATATCCCTAGCAACCTCACAGGCGTGCAGAGGTCCTGCGCCGCCAAATGCCATAAGGGTAAATTCGCTGGGATCATATCCGCGTTCAACACTTACGACTCGTACAGCACGAACCATGTTGGAATTGATCACGGAAACGATTCCTGCCGCAGCCCGCTGCAAATCCAAGTTCGATTTTTCACAAATGTGGGTGCGGATCGCCTTTTCAGCCAGCTTGATGTCAACATCCATTCTGCCGCCCAAGATTTTCTTGGAGTTGAGCTTGCCCAGAATAATATTGGCGTCAGTGGCACAGGGAAGCTCACCACCGCGCATATAGCATGCGGGCCCAGGAGTAGCACCTGAACTGCGCGGCCCCACTTTTAATGCTCCGCCCGCATCAATTTGGGCAATGGAGCCACCACCTGCGCCCACTGTCACAATATCGATCATAGGAATTCGGGCGGGGTATCCCTCCACAGTGCGTTCATTGGAAAGCTGGGCCTTACCGTTTTCAATCAGGCTGACATCAATGCTGGTACCTCCCATATCAAAGGTAATAATTTTATCCAGATTACACTGCTTGCCAATGTAAATGGCACCAATAACGCCGGCAGAGGGCCCGGAAACCGCAGTCTTAATCGGACAATCGACCGTCTCTTTGATCGAGATGATCGAACCGTTGGACTGGGTCACATAAGGCGATACAGTAATACCGGCTTCCTTGACAGAATTTTCAAAGTTGTGTACATATTCTTTCATTACTGGGCCGAGATATGCGTTCAGGATAGTAGTGCTCATGCGGGAGTATTCACGAAATTCAGCAACCAAGTCGTGGGATGCAGAAACATACACTCCCGGATACTCTTCTTCAATGATCTCCTTGATGCGATCTTCATGAACAGGATTGATGAACGAGAACAATGTGCACACCGCAATGGTCTCTGCACCCATTTCCTTGAGGAAGCGCACCGCATTACGAACACTGTCTTCGTCTAACGGCGTTAAAATACTGCCGTCGTGAAGAATACGCTCCTTAACTTCCTGGTTCATTCCAGGCGGGATAAGCTGCTCCGGCTTGGGACGGCGCAAGTCATACAGTGACGGGCGGCGCTGCCACCCGATTTCCATCAGGTCTTTAAAACCTTCAGTCGTGATAAGCCCCATTCGGGCTCCTTTTTTCTCAATCAGCGCATTGGTGGCGACCGTAGTTCCATGGGCCAAATAGGTAATCTCCCCGGTATCAATGCTCTGTTCACTCAGGATCTCCTGAATGCCGCCCATAATGGCCTTGGACGGATCTTCCGGAGTAGAACTGCGCTTATAATGCCTCAACGCCCCCGTTTCAATATTAAAAAACGAGAAATCAGTAAATGTTCCCCCAACATCTACGCCAATCATATAACTCAAGATTCGTCACTCCTTACGCTCTATTTTGTGTACAGCTTGGGCACTGTGTGCCCAAGCTGTACATCTGGTGATTACTTTTGACAATTAATACTCAAGGTCCTGAACTGCATCGTACAGACCCGAAGTAGCCCAATAGCCTTCAGATTCCAGCTGGGGGGCCAGAGGCGCCATGGCATCGATAAAGGTCTGCTTGTCAAACTCTACAAATTGGCCGCCTTCGTCTATAATAGTCTGCTTATCTGCCTCCCACTGCTCCTTAACATAAGCGGTGAACCACTGAGCGACCTCGTCACCACACTGGGTGATAATCTCCTGCTCTTCGGGGGTCAGTTTCTCCCAGGTAGTCATATTGATAGCGATGCTCTCCAGAGGATAGGCGTAGTCGACCAAGGAAATATAGGGAGCATACTTATGCAGGTCCAATGCCTTAATAGATTCGTAAGAGCACTCACCAGCATCAATCACGCCCTGCATCATGGCCATGGTGTAATCGGACCAAGCGACGATGGTGGGCTTTGCTCCCAGAGTCGTAAAGTTCTTTTCCCAGATGTCAATATTGGGAATACGGAACTTTACACCACTCAGATCAGCCGCAGTCGCTAAAGGCTTCTTTCCAAAGATGGCCCGAGGGTTCTTTTGCAGCTTATATGAGACAATATGGATACCGTTGTCTTCCAATGTCTGGAATGCGTTATCAGCCAGCTCGGAGTCCAGGAAGGCGTAGACGTGCTCAATGCTGTCAAACGCAAAAGCCATACTCATAATATTCAGGTCTTTTGCGATGCTGCTGTAATTATCAAAGGAGAAAATGGCGCTCTGCTGCAAATCCACCTGCATATTCTCTACCTCTTCCATTGCAGCACCCAGCTGCTCGCCGGGATAGTACTCCACCCTGACCCGACCAGCCAATCTCTCATTGACCAGATCAGCAAACTTCTGCCCAGCAATACCAGTTGGTTCCGTAGAAGCAGAGGATGCCCCCAGTTTAATCACAATCTCATCGTGATCCTGTCTCTCTTCTCCAGACTGAGAAGACTGAGTACTTGCGGCTGGATCAGACGCTGTGGGAGAATTGGCAGCGGGATTTTCCTTGGGGGCACAGCCAAACAGAGTAGCAGACATGACCAGTGCAAGGGATAGCGCCAGCGCTTTTTTCATCTTTTTCATATCGATTCCTCCTAAAATTTTATTTTTGATTCGTCATACACGGCCAATTCCGTTACAAAGTTCAGAGCAATAGTCCAGGCAGGAACAGGGTAAGCGGCTTAATAAAGGTCACCATCAATAGTGCGACCACAAGAGGAACAAGCATGGGATAGATGTGCTTCAATGTCTTTTCGAAGGGAAGGTCAGCCACCTTTGCGGAGACAAACAGCGATGGCGCCATGGGCGGTGTAATGCCTCCTATGGTCAAATTCAGTACTGCCATAACGCCCATAGTGATGTAGCTCATGCTGAATGCGTCGGCCACATTTAAAAGAACAGGGGCCATCATGATAAGAACCGGCAGCGAACCCATAAAGCAGCCAAGGAACAAAAGCAGAAGATTCAGCAGCAGAAGAACGATGATTTCATTGTTAAGACTCAACAGAAGATCCGACAGAGTCTTGGTAATCCCGCTGTTAATTATCATCCAGTTAAATACAGAACCGGTAGCGCACAGCCACATAGTCAGGGCTGTGGTGGACATCGTTTCCTTCAGGATCTTCATTATCTTCGCAAAATTTAACCGCCTGTAGCAGAAACCAAGCAGAATGATATATGCACAGGCCACAGCACCGGTCTCAGTAGATGTGAAGACGCCTGTGCTGATGCCGCCCAGCAGAATGGCTGGTGCCCCCAGTGCAGGGAGGCCACGCCAGAGTGCATGTAAGAAGTCCTTAAAAGGAGCTTTAGGAGTAATGGGTGCTTTTACATGGAACTTCGTGACGGCGATATAGATATAGACCATCAAGCAAAGGCCCATCAAAATACCCGGAAGAACACCGGCCATAAACAGTTCTACGGTACCCGTACTTGCAAGAAAGCCCCAAATCACAAGGTTGATGCTTGGAGGAATGATCGGACCGATACCAGATGAGGCCGCAGTGATGGCTACTGAAAACCCCTTGTCATAGCCAGCCTCGTTCATTGCCTTGATCTCAATGGCACCCAGGCCGCCTGCATCTGCCATAGCAGAACCGGACATGCCAGCGAAGATCATACTTGCGAGAACATTTGCGTGGCCCAGACCACCTGGAATATGTCCGATTGCTTTCTCGGCCAAACCAAATATTCTGTCACTGAATCCGATCTCATTCATTGCACAGCCCACAAAAACGAAAGCGGGAACCGCCAAAAGTGAGTAGCTCGCAAACGATGTTGCCGTCTTCTGGGCGAACATGACGAAGCTCTGGCCGTTCTGAATAACATAGAGCAGACTTGAAAGCAGCATTGCCGTTCCGATCGGCATTTCCAAAAGGATCAGAACAACGAAAATAAGGAAGTAGATCCAAACCATGTAGTCACTCAACGATCATCACTCCTTCGTCCTGAAGTTTTTGGAAGCGATCCAAAAACACATGTTTTGGCGTTAAAATGTACTCGACGATACGATATACTGCACAGATTGTCATCATTGCCCCCATGACGATCATGGGCAGCGCATAGTAATAGGCTTTGGTGAACGGAAGACCTCCCTGGGGCAGCTTGGTCACTTGGAGGCCAAAAAGTGTGATTCCCCCAGAAACGAAAACCAGTGACGTGATTGCCACAACCACGTGCGGGATGAACATGAAAAAGAGCTTCCCGGTACGATTGATGAATTTTAAAAAGAAGTGGATAACTGCATGCTCATTAGTCCAATAGCATACAACTGTGCCGAGAGCTGAATACCACACCAGCAGTGCAATGATCATTTCATCGAACCACCAGATGGGGCTGCTAAACACGTAACGCATAATGACATTTAGGAACATGGCGCCGATGAACATAACAGAAGCCAGCGAACCAACGACTGTAGTGAACATAATGCAGCGGTCAAGCACACGCCATACCTTTCCCAGTGCACCTTCAGGAATATATTGTCCTTCCATAAAATTACCTCCTATCCAAGTTGTATCTCCTTAAGGCACGCTTTCCACCTCTCCTATCCTGTGCATCATATTTTTCGTCTGGTTATAAAGTTCGCAATAGAGTTTGTAATAACGCTCGTACTGACGGTGCCGTTCTTGGTCCGGCTGATAAATTCGGGCGGTGGTAATGACTTCGTTGAGCTGCCGGAAGCTGTTGAAACGGCCTGTCCCAAGTGCGGCCATCAGCGCGTCTCCAAATGCAGCTCCCACAGACACTTCCGAAACGCTGATGGGCAATCCGATGATATCGGATACGATCTGCATCCATACGGCACTCTTAGTCCCGCCGCCGACAGCCATAAGCTTCTTGAGCGGAAGATCGTGGTCTCTCAGCACTTCCAGGTGCTGACGTACGGAATAACCAACGCTTTCCAAAGCCGAGCGATACAAATGTTTTCTTGTATGAGAAAGTGTTAACCCAAAAATCATTCCCCTGGCTTTGGGATCGTTGATAGGAGTTCTCTCACCCGCAAAATAAGGCAGTGTAATCAGGCCCTCGCTTCCTGGGGCGATTTCTTCGATTCCCTCCGGCATCCTTGCAAATGCGTTTTTCCCGCCCTGCTGTTCTTCCTGCAGATAGTCCGAAAACAGGATGTCCCGATACCACTGCGTCATGGCACCGCAGGTATTGGTGCCGCCGGCCAGGCTGTATGTACCTGGAATCAGAAAGTTATTGCCGCGCATGCGTTCATCCTGAACAGGTTTTGCGCTACAGTAGTAAAGAAACAGGGTCGAGCCAAACTGAATCATCATGTCCCCCGGCGCAAGCACGCCGGTACTGATCGCTTCTGCAGAAGAATCCCCCGTCCCGGTAATCACGGGAGTGCCCTCTGCAAGTCCTGTGGCCAAGGACGCTTCTTTGGTCACAAAACCAGCTATGTCGCTGGCCGGCATAGTCTGCGCCAGCTGCTCCGGACTGCAATAAAGCTGGCACTCCTCCTCACAAATGCTGCCATCCTTTCGATACAAAGGGCGAAACGAGGCTTGGCTTAGAAATTGGTCTATCACATATTTTCCGGTCAGTCTCGCAACAAGATAGGATGAGCCGGTCAGGAATTTATAGGTGCGCTTATAAATCTCAGGCTCGTGATGTTTGATCCATAAAATTTTTGCCGCTACGTCGCCGGTGCAAATGGGCCGTCCGAACAGGCGATTCACCTCTTCTGTGCCATAGTAGTTTGTTAGCCATTCAATTTCCTCCTGTGCACGGGAATCAATGCCGTAAAGGATGGCTTTCCGAAGGGGCTTACAGGTTTCATCTACCGGCAGACAATCAGACCCGAGTGTACTGATCCCAAGCGCTGCGATCTCTTTTGCCTCCACTCCAGAGTCTCGAATCAGGGTGTTAGCAACAATGCAGAGGTCATGCCACCAGACACGTTCTGCGTCATGCTCATATTGACCGGGCTTGGGGTGTTCCATACTATGCTTTATGGAGCTCTGGAGGACGATTCTGCAGTTCCGGTCGATCAGAAGCCCTTTTGTCTCTGATGTCCCCACATCGATTCCCATGTAATAAGGAGCATTTCCAGTACTCATGACAAATTCCTTTATTTTGTAGCGCGGTATGCACGCACAGCATCCATGAATTCGACGACACGCTGCAGTTCCACCTGATTTTCAAATTTTCCGTCTTTCTTAAATGCTGTGCCCACACAGACTCCATCCACAACGCTGAGCTTCTGTGCCACATTCTGTGCAGTACAGCCAGTATTGCAAAAAACAGGGACACTGTCAGCAACCGCCTTGACATCCTTCAGGATATCATCGTCTGTCTCAGAACCGGCACTGACACCAGATACGCAGAGTCCATCAGGAAAACAGTGGAAAAGGATGGACTTAGTGATCTTCTGGAGGCTGCGTTCTGCAAGGTAAACATCCGACTCCGGGTTTACCTTGAACAGCATCTTAATATCTGTATGGTTCAAATAAAGGCGACGGCGGACCGCCTGAGCTACATCCGTGTTTATGATACCCGCTTCACTCAAGTAGGCACCGGTAAATGCTGCGCGAACAAACTGCGCATTGGTAGCCACGGCCAAATCAATAGCCGCCATGGGATTGGACGCGATATTCACACCGTAAGGAACTGCGATCTCACTGCGCAGTTCGCCAATCACACGAGCCATAGAGGCAACCGTGACATAATCGACTTTGCGCTGATAAGGAAGGCTGAACTCATTGGCAAACAGGATACCATCCACCCCGCCGTCTTGGAGCGCATGCAACTCCCTTCTGGCAATGTCGATCACATTCTGGAGTCCACCTTCTTTGTCAAACAACGGATCTCCTGGCAGGGCACGCAGATGAAGCAGCGCGATTACAGGCTGCTTCACTCGAAACAGGTCTTCAGTCCACATATATTTCACCTTCACTTTTCGTTTTGTGGATTTCCCACGCAATTTGTCTTGTTTGTATTTAATACAATATACCTTTCTCTTTGGGATGTCAATACAGGTCCCCCCTTATAAAAATTTGTATCTTTGTTGTTTTTTACATTTTTCATCGTCTATATTTGTTCAATTTTAGTTTATATTGTCGTTCTTTGCATATTATTAATAGCTTTTTGAAAAATCAAAAAATATAAATAATACTTTTTCATAAGGGTATTTACTTTTTCATCTCTTTCATATATAATACAAATAAGCAACAAAAGTGTAAATGGAAGGAAGCTTATGCAAACAACTACAATGTCAGGCCCCCTGTATCTGCAAATCAAAGATACACTTCTGGCGCAGATAAAATCCGGAGTTTATACCTGCGGGCAGCAGATACCAACAGAAAGTGCTCTTGCGGATATCTTTTCCGTCAGCAGAGTTACCATCCGGAAAGCATTGAAAGAGCTTGAACAGGATGGCCTGCTGATTCGTCATCGCGGACGAGGCACTTTTGTAGCAGATCATTCTCTCCGCAGAAACATTTCGGAAAACTCAAGCTTCACACAGATCTGTCAGTTTGCAGGTCTAGTCCCAGGGGCACGTACAATCAAGTCAGTCATTGAAGACGCCACTGACTCAGATGTAAAGGAACTGGGTATCGAAGCAGGCTCAAAAGTTGTAGTACTGGAGAGAATTCGATATGCAAACGATAAGCCGGTCGCTATCGAATTTTCCCGCTTCCCGGAACGGTTCTCTTTTCTTATTGAAGAGGATTTAAATGACACATCCCTGATTATGGTCCTGGCCGAAAAGTACCACATTCGTTTTACCGGGACAGGAACAAAAACCTTGAAGCAGGTCTATGCTACCTATGAGCAGGCAAAGTACCTCTCTCTTTCCAAAGGATATCCGCTCATTTCTATCGCGTGCGTATCCTACGATGCATCGGGAGCACCGTGCCACCGCTCTTTGCAACTAATTGTTGGGGATAGATTTGAACTCTATTTCTGAGAAAACTGATAACAAATTTACTTTCTCTCATAAAATGACTTGCTGCATATTATTTGCCTTCCTGCGCCGGGCCTTCTATGGCATCATCCCAGTCAGTACGTTCCTCTGCGGGTCATAGCGATGATTCCCTTACGTTGTATGCACTCCGGCAGCAGGTATTCAGCTGTCCAAGGGCAGTAGAACTCAGTACTTCTGCTATTTTCGCTTTTATGTTACAATACTCTCGTCAGGTACTGTATCAGGAAGTGATTTTTGATGAGGAGGTGGCAAGAGCGCAGAACTGTTTTGATGGAGGCAGGGGTAGATGACCGGGTATTTTTCGATTATGTTACAGTGCCTTTAGGTGAGTTTCATTATTTCGATATTACCACGACAATGTTGGCAATACGAAAGATGTTGACTACCTATATGAGTTATTGGAAGATTTTGATCGTGTTGTTGAAAAATGGATAATTTTTGCAGATTGGCTCTTGAATAGCCGACTTTTATAATGTAGACATAGCAAGGGCGCCGGGTCTTATCCGGCGCCCTCTTCTTTTTCTCTACAGTATAGAACGACCATGAGAAAAAACTGCTGAATCTGCACTCACAAAGGAGAGAGGATCGATGTCTGTAGAACTGATTCTTTGGGTTGACAGCGTGGTGTTTGACGCCTGGTTTCTAATCAGCACCGCTCTTGTCTTCTGGATGCATACCCGTCTTGTCTATGGTAGCTGGGTTTACCCGAGCTAAAAACACCGGGAATATTTTATAGAATCAGTCATAGTTTAATCTTTACTTTACTCTTCTATAAGCTATTTTTGACCGCCGTCATAGCCGGTGGTTGTCTTTTATGCTACCTGAACGGGGCTCCGGCAGAACCCCACCGCCGGAGCCCCGTTTTTTGTCTGTGGCTCGCTCCGTGGTCAAGTACCGAAGGAAGCAACACCAAGAGGACGCCGGCCACATGCAGGAAACGTGACGCCGAGACAAAGAAACCAGCCGACAGGCCCTGGATACTATAGAGCATTGCGCTACACTGAAGCAGCAAAAAGTCGAACCGTAGCTACTCCGTTCCCAACAAACTTTTTTGATTCTCTGGTCACCGGGCCGGAAGTTCTACGGTGAAGCGATTGTATCCACCGCTGCTCTCCACCCAGATGCGCCCGTGGTGCTCCTCTGTGATGCGCTGGGCGATGGAGAGGCCCAGACCGAAGCTGCCGTCCCGGCTCCGGGCTGGATCTGTCCGATAGAAGCGCTTGAAAATATCCTTCTGCTCCGCCGCCGAGAGAGGCGGGCCGGGATTGCTTACAGTCAGCCGGCAGCGGTGGTGCCCCCATCGCTCCAGACGGACGTTCACAGTTCCTGGCGGCTCGGTATATTTCCGGGCATTGTCCAGCAGGATATCCAGCACCTCTTTGAGCCGGCCGGCATCCCCGTTGACGTTGATCCCCTCGGCGAGTTGGCTGGACAGCATCAACCCCTGCTCGAAAAACACCGGATCGAAAGGCAGCAGAGCGTCCGCTGCCAAAGTGCTCAGATCCACCGGCCTCAGGTCCGCCTTTCCCTGGCCGCTGTCCGCCCGGGCCAGCTCCAGCATTTGCTCCACCAGGGCCCGCATCTGCCGGGACATGGTGAGAATGTTGGCAGAAAACCGCACCTGGCTGTCCCGGTCATTTTCTTCGCTTTGCAGCAGCTCCGCATTGGTCATGATGACGGTAAGGGGCGTCTTCAGCTCGTGGGAGGCGTCGGAGACAAACTGGCGCTGCTGCTGCCAAGCCCACTCCACCGGTTTCACTGTCCAGGCGGCCAGTTTGATGCTGATCCCCAGAAAAGCAAAAAAGCAGAGCACGCCGATGAGGATGCAGTTCTTGACCAGATTGTTTAAGGTGGACTGCTCACTGGTGGTATCTGCAAAAATCACACTCTGTCCAAACGGAGCGTCTACTCGCAGAAAACGCAGATGATACTGCTTCAACTCCCCGGATGGGCGGTTCACCCGCTCCACCTCCTGGATCAGTTCCTGCAAAAAAGTTTGGTCAAAGGCTTCTCCAGGAGACAGGTCATAATATCCCACACCGGCAGCAGTCAGTGTTCCGTCCTCCGCCTCCTGCACCACAAAAAAGGGCAGACGGACCTGCTCCGGTTGTTCACCCGGGCGTGCAAAGGGGGCAAGCGGACGATCAGGGGCCATGATACCTACCGGAACGGCGCGCATCATGGCAAAGCTTTCCTGCTCCAGGCTGCTCCGTGTAAAAAAATAGAGCATTCCAAAGACCGTACACAACATGATGGTGACGATCACCATGATGACCGCGACAAATTGAAGGCGCAGACGTTTCAGCATTCCTCATCCACCTCCAGACGATAGCCCAGCCGCCGGACTGCCTCGATGCGGATATTGGAACCGATGCTGTGCAGCTTTTTTCGGAGAAAGCCCACATAGACCTCCACATGATTCTCCACCGCATCGGAGTCATATCCCCACACCCGGGCCAGGATTACTTCCTTTGAGAGGATGGTGCTCTGGGAGCGCAGGAGAATGCGCATCACGTCAAATTCTCGGGCAGAGAGCTGGACCCGCTTTTCTCCGCAGATCAGGGTGCAGGCTCCCAGATCCAGAGCGGTATTTCCCAGGGTCACCTGATCCACCTGGGGCCCCTGCCGTCGGAGCAGGGCATTGATGCAGGCCAGCAGCTCCCGGATATCGAAGGGCTTGGTCAGATAATAGTCAGCCCCGGCATTGAGCCCCTCGATGCGGTCTTCCAATTCTGAGCGGGCGGTGAGCATCAGGATAGGGGTGCCGCAGCGCTTGGCCCGCCCCTCCCGGGCCACCTGACAGCCGTTCATTTTTGGCATCATCACATCCAGGATCAGCAGGTCGTAGATCCCCAGCTCCGCATACTCAGCCCCGGTCTCACCGTCGTAGACACACTCCACCTCAAAGCCCTTGCGCTCTAAAACCGACTGGATGGAGTCCGCCAGCAGTTTTTCATCCTCAATTATTAGTACTTTCATAACAGCCTCCGATGGGATGCGGTATTCCTTTTTGATATTATACTACACAAAAATACTGAATCGAAGCTGAAAAAGCAGAAAGATCCGCAGCACTTTCCCGCGTATTTTCAGTGTCTATTCAGCAAACGGTGTTATCATCAGATATCATCTGCCGTATCACTCCAGAACTTAAGTGCGGCACGAAAGGAGTTTCTCGCATATGACCTTAGTGAAACCAAAGTCCGACGACCAAGTGCAGGGAGAGCAAACGAAAAAGCGAACACACCGTCTCCCTCGCCCCAAGCACGGGAAGCGGTGGTCGCTCCTCATTGTGGCTCTCCTTCTGATCCTGGCCTTCGCCGGAAAATTCCTGCTGAGCAAAGGGCCTTCAGCGGCGGCAATCACCTACACAGAGGAAAAGGTCGCCCCACGGACCATTACCAACTCTCTTACCGGCAGCGGTACCCTCCAGCCCGCCAATTCCTATACTGTGACCACCCTGATCGAAGGCGAGGTCCTCTCTGCGGACTTTGAGGAGGGCGATATGGTGGAACAGGACAGCGTGCTCTATGAGATCGACAGCGAGGACGCCGCCGCCAACATCGAAAAGGCGCAGATCTCCCTGTCTCAGGCCCAGCGCAGCTATGAGAGCACGGCGGAAAACCAGATAGTCAAGGCAAATTCCTCCGGTACGTTGTACACATTGGATGTCAAAGAGGGGGACGAGGTCAGTCAGGGGCAGACCATCGCCACCATCCGCAACGACAGCACCATGACACTGACCGTCCCCTTCCCCGCTGAGGACGCTGCTACCTTCCACGTGGGGCAGACCGCTCAGGTGACACTGGACGGCTCTTTTGAGACGCTGACCGGTACAGTCCAGTCGATCTCCGGCGGGAATGCCGTCGGAACCGGCAACACCATTACCCGAGATGTGACCATCGCCGTGCAAAATCCCGGCGGGCTCAGTGCAGTTCAGGTAGCCACAGCCTCCGTCAACGGTCTGGGCAGCGCCGGAAACGGGACCTTTACCTACCAGTCAGAGAGCACGGTCACGGCCAGCGCCAGCGGGACTGTCGCCGCGGTCCACGTCTCTGAAGGCAGCGCTGTTTCCAAGGGACAGGTATTGATCACTCTGGGCGGTGATGATTTGGAAGATCAGCTCCAAAACGCGGCAGACAGCCTGAGAAATGCGGAGCTGTCCATGGAGAACACACAGAAGCAGCTGGAGAATTACACCATTACATCCCCTATCAGCGGGACCGTCATCGACAAGGAATACAAGGCCGGCGATACCGTGGAATCCGGCAAGACCCTGTGTACCATCTACGACCTGAGCTATCTGGAGATGACCCTGAACATCGATGAGCTGGACATCTCCACGGTGGAGGCGGGACAAACGGTTCAGATCACTGCGGAGGCGGTGGAGGGCAAGACCTTTACCGGCGTGGTCACCAAGGTCTCGGTGGCAGGCACCACCTCCGGCGGGATCACCTCCTACCCGGTCACCGTCCGTATCGACGAGACCGACGGCCTGCTGCCGGGCATGAATGTGGACGCGGAGATCGTGCTGGAGGAGGCCGCCGATACCCTGGCCATCCCCAGCAGCGCCGTCACCAGGGGCAGCGGGAACACCTCTCTGGTACTCATCACTCAGGACTCTCCCAGTGCGGAAAGCGCCGTGGAGCAGGAGTCGCCCGAGGGCTACGTCTATGTGCAGGTGGAGACCGGCATCAGCGACAACAGCTATGTCCAGATCCTCAGCGGTTTGCAGGAGGGGGACACCGTAGCGTATGTCACCCGCTCCACAGAGTCCGGCAGCATGATGATGGGCGGGATGCCCGGCGCCATGGGCGGCGATATGCCCGCCGGAATGCCAAGCGGCGGCGGCCCCGGAGGGGGGTTCCCGGGATGAGCGCGCTGATCGAATTTCGTCAGGTCTGCAAGACCTATCAGATGGGGGACACCACAGTTCGGGCGGCGGACCACATCTCCATGCGCATCGAAAAGGGGGAATTTGTGGCTATCGTTGGCCAGTCCGGCTCCGGAAAATCCACCTGCATGAACATCATCGGCTGTCTGGACGTCCCCACCTCCGGCACTTATCTGCTGGACGGACGGGACGTAGGGCAGATGGATACCAATCAGTTGGCAGCGATCCGCAACGAGCTGCTGGGGTTCATCTTTCAGCAGTACAACCTGCTGCCCAAGCTGGACCTGCTGGAAAATGTGGAGGTACCGCTGATGTATGCCGGCGTCCCCAAGGCGGAGCGCCGGCAGCGGGCCCGAGAGGTACTGGAGCAGGTAGGCCTGGGCGACAAGCTCCACCACCTGCCCAATCAGCTCTCCGGCGGTCAGCAGCAGCGGGTGTCCATCGCCCGGGCCCTGGCCGGCCGTCCCGCCGTCATCCTGGCCGACGAGCCCACCGGTGCCCTGGACTCTCACACCAGCCGGGAGGTGCTGGGGATGCTCCAGGACCTGCACCGTCAGGGCAACACGGTGGTACTTATCACCCATGACAACTCCATTGCGGTCCAGGCCCAGCGGATCATCCGCTTGGAGGACGGCCATGTAGTCTATGATGGGGACGCCCGCGCGCCGGAGGCCGTGGTGACCCCCGGCCTAAGGGGAGGTGTGTCGTCATGAGCCTCTGGGAGACTTTTACGCTTGCTGTCAAAAATATCTCCGGCAGCAAAATGCGGACCTTTCTCACCATGCTGGGCATCATCATCGGCGTGTGCGCCGTCATCGTCATCGTGGGCCTGGGCAACGGTATGGCCGGATATATGGAGGACAGCTTCGCGGAGATGGGGACCAACACCCTGACGGTGTCCATCATGGGCCGTGGGACCTCCCGCACCGTGTCCGAGGAGCAGATGTATCAGATCGTGGAGGACAACGCCGGCTATCTGGACCAGATTTCGCCTACTGTGTCCATGACAGGCAGTGTAAAGATCGGCAGCACCACTTACAGCTCCACCTCCGTATCCGGTGTCGGGGAGACGTGGTTTGATATGAAGGGCTACGAGGTAGCTCAGGGCCGGGGCATCGAGTATATGGACATCGTCAACCGGAAAAAGGTGTGCGTGGTGGGCAGTTATGTGGCCCAGACCTGCTTTGGCGGGAATGCCGTGGGCCAGAGTCTGAAGGTAGGCGGCACCACCTTTTCCATCGTGGGCGTTATGGCTCAGGAGGCGGAGCAGATGGAGGAGGGGGGCACGGACGACTGCGTCTATGTCCCCTACTCCACCGTAGCCCGCCTGTCCTTTACCGGCACCATCAGCAGCTATACTGTGACCGTGACCGATGAGGAATACGCCACCCTGGGGAAAGAGGCCATCGAAACCGCTCTCTACAAAATTTTTCAGGATGAAGACGCCTATACCGTGGTCAGCATGGCGGAGATGCTGGACACCATGACCAGCATGGTCAATATGGTCATCGCCATCCTGGCGGCCATCGCCGGCATCTCTCTGCTGGTGGGCGGCATTGGCATTATGAACATCATGCTGGTCTCTGTCACAGAGCGCACCCGGGAGATCGGTATCCGCAAGGCCCTGGGGGCCAGGGAGGGCATCATCCTGCGGCAGTTTGTGATCGAAGCCGCCACCACCTCCGCCCTTGGCGGAGGGCTGGGCATCATCCTTGGCTATCTCATGTCGGCGGTTGCTACACAGGTCATCAAACGGCTGATGGAGCCGGCCATTACCGTCTCTCCCTCGGCCACGGCGGTCTTGGCAGCCTTTGGGATCTCCGCCGGCATCGGCATCCTGTTTGGCTATCTGCCCGCAAAAAGAGCCGCCCGCCTCGATCCCATCGAAGCCCTGCGGTATGACTGATAGGAGGTATCTGTTATATGAAATCAAAAGTTCTCTCTCTCATTCTGGCTGTGTGCACGCTCTGCTCGCTATTGGTGTCCCCGGCCTCCGCAGTCGGCGGAGACAGCGCAGTCCAGATGGTCCAGGCTTTGGGTATTTTGGACGGCACAGATCTGGAAAGCCCTGTTACCCGGGCGGAGTTTTCCAAAATGCTGGTGGCAGCCTCCTCCTATAAGGATAGCGTCAGCAGCGAGGGCAGCGGATATTCCCTGTTCAGGGATGTGAAAAGCAGCTACTGGGCCTCGGAGTATATCCGCTGCGCCGTGTCAGAGGGCTGGATGACCGGCTATACCGACGGGACCTTCCGGCCGGATGAAACAGTAAAGCTGGAGGAGGCGTGCGCCGCGGTGCTGAAGCTGCTGGGCTACGACACCTCTGCTCTGGCCGGCTCGTTCCCAAGCGCTCAGTTGAGTAAGGCCGCAGCACTGGGCCTGCGGGACGGGATCAGCCTGAAGCAGGGCGGCACTATGGCCCGGCGGGACTGCGCTGCACTTTTCTCCAATTTGATGACAGCTAAAACCAGCGGCGGTCAGATCTATGCCGAGACTCTGGGTTATACAGTGACCAACGGAGAGGTGGACTATACCGCCCTGACGCTGGAAAACCTCAGCGGCCCCTATGTAGCTGAGAACAGTTCCACCTCTCTGCCCTTCCAGCCTGCAACAGTCTACCGAAACGGAGAAATTTCCTCTTCCGCCGTACTGAATCAGTACGATGTCTACTATTATGATCAGGGCAGCAGCACGCTGTGGATCTACACCAACCGGGTCTCCGGCAAGATCACGGAGCTGTCTCCCAGCGCCACGTCTCCTACTTCCGTCACGGTTGCCGCCACTTATAAGCTGTCTGCGCTGGGCGGAGGCAAAGCCGGCACCATCGTGACGCTGCTGCTGGGGATGGACGGTTCCGTGGTGGATGTGCTCACTGGGACCAGCGTGGAAGCGGTGTACTATGGGATGGTGGAATCCTCTGAAAAAGTGGTCGCCGAGGACGGAAATGCCGCAGTTCAGACCAATGTTACCGTGCTCTGCACAGATGGCACGGCAAAAACCTTTGCGGTGGACAAAGCCATGGACTATAAGGCCGGCCGTCTGGTCTCTGTCAATGTCAGCGAGGGCAGCGTGACCATAAAAACACTGACAGAAAAGCATACCAGCGGTAAGGTGAACAGCACTGCTACAAAGCTCGGCGATCTTTCCTTTGCGGACAATGTTGAGATCCTGGATACCAGCAGCGAAGGTACTGCTGCTGCCGTGGATGCCTCCCGTCTGTCCGGGATGAGCCTGGACAGTGACGACATCCGTTATTACGGACTGAACGAGGAAGGCAGGATCGAGTATCTTATTCTGGATGATGTAACTGGAGACCTCTGGACCTACGCCTATCTGACCGATTTGGAGGATCAGTCCCAGGAGATGTCCATCAATGTCACCTACACCTATTTGGTAGACGGCACTGAACAGACCCTGCGTTCTGCTTCCGTTAAGTATCCTGTGGAGACCGGCGGCATAGCCATCGCCTATAAGTCCGACGGCAGCATCCAGACCATGCAGCGAATGAAGTCCGTAAAGCTGACGGAGCTGTCCGGAAGCTGGGCTATGGCCTCCAATCAGAGGTACGCCATTGCGGATGATGTGCAGGTCTACCTGCGTAAAAACGGTTCTTACTACCTGACTGCCCTTTCCGCTGTCAATGCGGAGGACTATACGCTGACCGGCTGGTACAACAATTCCAGCAGCAGTGCAGGCAGACAGATCAGGATCATCATCGCGACGGCGCTGGAAAGTTGACCGGATCGATTCCCTCGATCCTATCCTGTTGACAAGGTAAAGGCCGAAGGACCAGCCGTAATGGCTTGCCCTTCGGCCTTTTTTATTCATCTGAGGCTGTGCTCAGTGCCAGCCGATCGTTCACCGTGTCGATCTGTTTTTTCACATTTCCGACAATAGGGGCGCCGATGATATTGCCCTCACCGTCCACGATGTAGGTGGTGGGATAGCTGAAGATCTCAGAGACAAAGTCCTTGTAGAACTCGCCTTCCGGGTCCGGGGAGATGTTCACATAGGTGACGCCCTTCTCCTTTAGAATGTTTTGGGCGGTCTCCAGCTGCTCCTCTCCCTCGCCGGAGTCGGTGCCTACGCCGATGAGATTGATGTTCCGCTCCTGAAGCTGGTGATACAGCTCCTCCAGCTCCGGCATCTCCTCAATGCAGGTGCCGCAGCCGTTGTTCCAGAAGTTGACGATGGTAGCGTCGTAGTCTGCGAAGATGTCGCTGCTCACCGGGTTCCCTTCGGTGTCCGCCTCTGAGAACTCCGGGAAGGGCGTTTTGGATACCAGGGAGTTGTCCTCCCCGGTGGAACAGCCGGCCAGCGCAGCCAGCAGCAGGACCGATGCCAACAGCAGAGAAGATCCTTTTTTCATTATATAGTCTCCTTCTTGTTCGTTTGTTTTTTCAGAGAAAAGGTCTTGGTGATGGCCTGATGGGGGCAGGCGGCCACGCAGTCCCCGCAGCGGATGCACTCGGCGTGGTTGGGTGTGCGGAATACGTCCACATCCATCTGACACACCCGGCTGCACGCACCGCAGGAGGTGCATTTGCTTTGATCTACCTCCAGCCGATAGACCGAGACCTTGTTGCACAGGCCGTAAAAGGCCCCCAGAGGGCACAGCCATTTACAGAAGGGCCGGTAGAAGAACACCGACAGCACCACGACGCCCAGCAGGATACAGCTCTTCCAGGTGAAGAGCCAGCCCAGACTGGCCCGGATGCCGGTGTCGGCCAGGGACAGAGGGATTCCGCCCTCCAAGATCCCGGCGGGACAGAGGTATTTGCAGAAAAAGGGGTCCCCCATTCCCACTTCGTTCACCACCGTCATAGGCAGGACAATGACAAAGAGGACCAGGATCACATATTTCAAATAGGTAAGGATATGGAACCGCTTTGTGCTGAATTTTTTTGCAGGGATCTTGTGGAGCAGCTCCTGAAACCAGCCGAAGGGACATAGAAAGCCGCATACCACCCGGCCCAGCAGGACGCCGATGAACAGCAGAAAACCCACTACATAGTAGGCAAAATGGAATTTGGAGGAGCCGATCACGGCCTGGACCGCCCCGATGGGACAGGAGGCCGCCGCAGCCGGACAGGAGTAGCAGTTCAGTCCAGGGACGCAGACCCCCTTCAGCTTCCCACGAGAGATATTCCCCTGAAAGAAGTTCAGAAAGAAGGGGTTGGTGGCCAGCGTCGCTCCCAGCTGGATCTTCCAGCGATGTCTGTTCTTAGCCAATGCCCACACACTCCATGCACAGATTGATCCCCTTGGAGAGGACGGTTCCCCCCTCGCCCCGCCACAGACCGAGGCCCATCATCAGCAGGGCCGCCAGCAGGCAGAGCATGGTCATCTTTCTCATGCCGGCTCAACCCATAGGGCTCATGGCAGATGCTCCGCTGCTGTCCGGATCGGAGTTTGCGCTGTCGGCCTGCCCGCTGACCTTGGCAAAGGCCGCCGCGTCCTCGGGCAGTTCTTCGGCATCCAGCACCAGTGCCCAGGCGGACAGGAAGGAACCGTTCACATACCAGGAGGCCGTGTTTGGCACATCCTTGTCCTCCACCATGCCGCTGTTGTTCCCCAGCGCCTCCTTGAGAGAGTCGTTATAGAGGATCACCGGGAAGGGGGCGTCGGCAAACTGTCCGCGCTCATCCTCACCCTTGAGGCAGAGCACCATCCCGGCTCCCGCCTCCTGCACACCGTCCCACGCCGCCGTCATTGCGTCATAAAATGCGCCCGCATCCTCACTGGCCGGATCTACAAAGGCAAACAGGAGCACATGCCCCAGATCCTCCTGAGTAAAGGGCTCACCGGACAGGGTCGTTGTGGTAAACTCTCCCACCCGGTTGATCTCGATTTTATCCACGGCGGGTACCGTGCGCGCTTCCCAATAGCCATCCACCCACGCCTGGTCCACCCAGCCCTTGTCCTGAGCGTCCTCTACGGTGAGTGTCCCGGCCTCGATGGCCTGCTCCACTTCCTCCAGGCTGGGCGCCTTTTCGCCGCAGGCAGCCAGGGAGAGGGTTAGCAGTGCGGCCAGCCCCAGAGCCGCCGCCCGCTTCTTCGTCCAAAATTTCATCCATAAAACCTCCTTGTTCTGGTGGAACAGGAGGGAGTATAGCAAATGCGGTGTAAATTTTTCGTCAAGGCAGCCTATTGCGGGAATATACTGATATCCCCTTGACAAGTAAACGTCTGTTCACTATACTGCTTAAGTGAACAGACGTTTACTTATTGGGAGGGTCATGGTAATGAATACGAAGGAGAAAATATTGGTGACTGCCTTACGGCTCTTTGCCGTTTATGGATATGAGGCGGTATCTGTCAGCCGGATCGCTGGAGAATTAGGCATAACGAAGGGCGCCTTATATAAGCACTACAAAAACAAGAGAGACATTTTTAACTGTATCTTTGAATATGTCTGTCAGTTGGACGTGGAGCGTTCTCGAAAAAGCGGCGTTCCGGAACAGGACTACTCAGATATGCCGGAAGCTTTTTCTCATGTACTGCCAAAAAGTTTAGGCGATTATATGAAAGCACAATTCCATTATTGGAGCGAAGATGAAATTGCTTGCAACTTTCGTAAAATGCTGACGCTTGAACAATACAAGTCTTCGGAAATGAGCGCTTTATATCAAAAAGTTCTTGTCAGCGGACCATTGGAGTATATTGAGCGTTTGCTTTGTGAAATGTCAAAGAGACAAAAGAAACAGCTTCCCTCCCCTCATGCGTTGGCGATCGAGTTTTATTCTCCCTTTTATTTGTTGCTCAGCATGTCCGATGGAGTAGAGCGTAAAGAAACAAAAGAGGAAATCGCCAAAAGCTATGAGTGTTATATTGACGATTTTCTTCAAAGACATTTTTCCCAAAAACTGAAAGAAGAAAGGAAATTATAGTGGAGCATTTCGTTCTCATAAAAAAATATGGATTTTCCGAAGTATTTTTAAGTCAAATTTCGCAAGAGAATCATTTAGAACCAGCTCGCGTTCTTTCACAGGAGAAAGGGTTTTATCGAATTATAACGGACAAAGGAGAAAAGTTGGCAGAGGTGTCAGGAAAGTTCCGATTTCAAGCTGTAGTTTCTTCCGACTATCCGGCTGTTGGAGACTTTGTACTGGTAAATTGGAACGGATCCGGCAGCAGCGCCATCATTGAATCGGTTCTGCCCCGAAAAGGCGCTTTTGTCCGAAAAGCAGCCGGAGAACCACAACAGGAGCAGATCGTTGCTGCGAACATTGACACTGTATTTCTGTGCATGGCATTGAACCATGATTTTAATCTGAGACGGTTGGAACGATATATTTCGATCGCGTGGGACAGCGGCGCCATGCCGGTCATTATCCTGACAAAATCGGATCTATGTGATGATTTGGAAAACAAACTTTCAGAAGTATCTGCGGTTGCTTTTGGAATAGATGTTCTGGTCACGACTTCAACAGAAGAAAATGGATACAAGGAACTTCTTCCATTGATTTCGGAGGGAAAAACGATTGCTTTTATCGGCTCTTCCGGCGTGGGGAAATCCACCCTGATCAATCGTCTATTGGGGAAAGAACGGCTGAAAACAAATGGGCTTCGCAATGACGATAAGGGCAGGCACACCACGACTCGCAGAGAATTGTTCCTCCTCCCCTCTGGCGGCATGGTAATCGATACCCCGGGCATGCGTGAATTGGGAATGTGGGACAATGATGACGGAATTGAGAGAACCTTTAGGGACATTGAGGAGCTTGCTTCTCAGTGTAAATTCCGCAACTGTACTCACACAAACGAGCCCGGATGTGCTATTCAGAAAGCACTGGAAATGGGAGAATTGGACATGGACCGCTGGCAATCTTATCGGAAGTTAAAGGCTGAAAATGATTATATGGAAGATAAAGAGAGCTACATGATTGCAAAGGGAAGACGGGAAAAAGAAATTTCAAAGCTGATTAGAAAAATGCCAATCAGAGTGTAAAAGGAGGTACTGCTTTATGGAAGAAAATATTGTTATTAGAAATGAAAAGAAAGAAGATTGGGAAACTGTAGAGAAAATCACAAGACAAGCCTTCTATAATCTTTATGTGCCGGGGTGTGTGGAACACTATTTGGTCCACATCATGCGGGAACATGAGGATTTTATTCCGGAACTGGATTTTGTATTGGAACTGGCCGGACAGGTGATCGGCAATATCATTTATACAAAAGCAAAATTGATCGATGAAAATGGAACTGAAAAAGAAATTTTAACATTTGGTCCAGTTAGTATCCATCCAGGTTATCAGAGAATGGGGTATGGAAAAATGCTTATGGAGCATTCATTCCAATCAGCCATACAGTTAGGATATGATACGATTGTTATCTTTGGAAGTCCTGTCAACTATGTCAGCCGTGGATTCAAAAGCTGCAAAAAATATAATGTCTGTATCGAAAGTGGGAAATACCCTGCTGCGATGATGGTCAAAGAACTGCGTCCTCATGCACTGGATGGTCATAAATGGGTCTATCAGGATAGTCCTGTTATGGCAATCAGTGAGGAAGGGGCGGAACGCTATGATGCTGCATTGGAGCCTATGGAAAAGAAGCACCTTCCAAGCCAAGAAGAATTTTATATTATGAGTCGTTCCTTCGTGGAGGGATGATGAGCCGTGTCCAAGAACCGCTCATTTGCCCTTGATGAAAAATTTACAGTTTTCTGTTATCATGGTATATCATGCGGAGGAGGGCTGATGATGCGTATTCTGGTGGTCGAGGACGAAAAGCTGCTGTGCGATGGTATTGCGGAGGATCTGGAACTTGAAAAATACACGGTGGAACGGTGCTATGACGGCGCGGAAGCCTATGACCTGCTCCTGAGCGAGTCCTTCGACCTGCTGATCCTGGACCTGAATCTGCCCGGCATGGACGGGCTGGACCTGCTGCGGGCCGTTCGCGCGGAGCAGCCAGAGCTGCGGGTGCTGATCCTGTCGGCCAGAGCGGAGTTATCCGACCGGGTGGCGGGGCTGGATCTGGGGGCAGACGACTATCTCACGAAACCCTTTGCCCTGGAGGAACTGGAGGCCCGAGTCCGCAGCCTGCTGCGCCGGGAGTTTGTCTCCCGAAATACGGTACTTACTGTGGGTGGTCTCATGCTGGACATATCCGCCCGTGCTATCTCCGCCGGAGAAAGGCCGCTGGAGCTGACGCCCAGAGAGTTTGCCATTCTGGAGCACCTGATGCTCCACCGGGACCGCTGGGTCAGTCAGGAGGAGCTGATGGAGCATGTGCTGGAGTCGGACGCCAACCCCTTCAGCAATGTGGTCCGGATGCATATCTCCTCCCTGCGGAAAAAACTGCGGGACGCTCTGGGTAATGACCCCATTCAGACGAAGGTCGGTCAGGGCTATCGCCTGATGGAAAAGGAGGCTCTATGAAACCCTTTCGTTCCCTGCGGCTGCGTATCACCCTCTTGTGTGCCCTGCTGCTGACGCTGTGCTGTGCCGCCCTGGCCGTTACCAGCAATCTGTCTGCCATCCATCTGACAGACACCATCGCCGCCGCTCCCCTCTCACCCGCCCTTGATCCGGAGGCGACCGCGAAAGGGACTATGCCTCTCCTTACCACACAGGCAGCTCCAGTGGTCCAGCAGGCCCAGCAGCTATTTCAGATCCAGAGTATTCTGGCCTCTACCGTAATCCTGGCGACGGGACTTCTATTGATCTACCTGCTGGTGGGCCGGGCTCTTGCGCCGCTGAAAGACCTGAATGACCAGATCCAGGGCCGGACCGCTAAGGATCTGGATCAGCCCCTGTCCATCCCGGATCGAGGGGATGAGGTAACACAACTGGCACATTCCTTTGATGACCTGTCTCAGCGGCTGAGCCGGGCTTTTTTGATGCAGCGCAGCTTCTCCCAAAATGCTGCCCACGAATTTCGTACCCCGCTGGCCGTCCTCAAGACCCGGATCGGTCTGTTTCGTAAGAAACAAGATTTTGCGCCGCAGACCACAGAGGCATTCCTCAGTATTATGGAGAGCGAGGTGGATCGACTCTCCGGCATGGTGGACAGCCTTCTGAAGCTGACCAATCTGGAACAGGTGCCCCGCAGCGACCGAATCAAATTGGGAGAACTGCTCCACCAAGCTGCCGAGGATGTTTCCCCTCTGGCCGCCAAAAAGGGCATCGCCATTTTGGTGGAAGCCTCCCCTGGCACGATCACCGGCAGCAGAGAGCTGCTCCGCCGGGCACTGTTCAATCTGGTGGAAAATGCGGTCAAATACGGGCCGGATGGCGGACAGACACGGCTCTGTGCGGAGTTGAATGGAGCCGATATTGTCATCACCGTGGCCAATCAGGGACCTTGTATCCCGCCGGAGTTACGGGAGCGGATCTTCGAGCCCTTCTTTCGGGCGGATACCGCCCGCTCCCGGGAACTGGGGGGTGTCGGCCTGGGGCTGGCCCTGGTCCGGGCCATTGCAGAAATCCACGGCGGCAGCGTATGGGTGGAGGAAAATCAGGCTGGCTGGAATCGATTTTTGGTCCGGCTTCCGGCAGTATGTTCATGAGGGAGAACCATCATTCCCTGCTATGCTATTAGCAGCGAAACTAGAAAGCTTTTTGCACAATTTCTGATTGTTTACTGTCTGTGGTTGTCGATGTGTTCAATAAATGGGAACCCGTTGGTCAGTTCCAATAGGTCCCCATTTCTATTTTATAACTTGTAGTAATTGTAAAAGATATTTCCACTATCAGGCCACCGCAAGGCGTGCTATGCTATAGACAATTTGAATAACTTTCATTTGTTTTTCGCTATTTTGCTCCGCTTGATTTGTTTTCCTTCACGCTTTAACTGCAATACTTTCATGTGTTCCGAGCGTGTCTATGGCAATTTCTGTGGTCAGAAAACGGCGTGGAGCTGGCCCGTTTCCTGCGGGAACGCAAGGTCAACGCCTCCATTATTTACATTACGGATTATCCCGGTTTCGCGCTGGACAGCTTCTCTGTCTCCCCACTAGAATATCCGCTCAAGCCGGTGGACGAGTGGCGGGGGGGGCCCCGCCCCGGGTGGGGATTCGCCTGT
>OBWW01000490.1_pt1 | contig 30082 bp, 25 predicted proteins | sample 1538091 | NCBI WGS metagenome assembly OBWW01 (sample SAMEA2580125, study PRJEB22360) | human gut metagenome | biome: human gut; feature: human-associated habitat; material: faeces | place: Denmark | collected 2008/2010 | reverse complement strand
TGTGCCTGCAGAAGTACTGGCAGTCCGGCCTCGCCGCAGGCGCCGTCAAGGAGTAGTTGCTACTCCCTCTGACTCTCCTCAGAGAGGGGAGCTGGAGAAATGGGGTCTTGGCTTCCCTCTCTGAGGAGAGCTGTCGAACGCAGTGAGACTGAGGGGAGCCAAAGCCCAAAACCGGCAAACACAGCACCGGCCATGAGCCGATACAATAAAGGATTTGATTAATATGACTACTCGTAGAGCATTTAGGTGGCCGTCCCTGCTGACGGAATCCGGCCGCGGCATCGCGTTCGGCGGCGACTACAACCCGGACCAGTGGCCCGAGGAGACGTTGAACGAGGATATCCGTCTCATGGGTGAGGCCGGCGTGAACGTCGTATCGCTGGCAATCTTCAGCTGGGACAAGATCGAGCCGGTCGAGGGCGCGTTCACGTTCGAGTGGCTCGACCATGTGATCGACAGGCTCGGCAAAGCCGGCATCGCCGTGGACTTGGCCTCCGCCACCGCCACCGCGCCGCTGTGGCTGTACGAATCCCATCCAGAGGTGCTGCCGGTAGACCGGTATGGTCATATCGTCAACGCGGGCTCACGCCAGTCGTGGCAGCCCACAAGCCCGGTGTTCAAGGAATACGCGCTGCGCCTGTGCCGCAAACTTGCCGAACACTACAAGGACAACCCGTATGTGACCGCTTGGCACATGGGCAACGAATACGGCTGGAACAACCGCTACGACTACTCCGACAACGCCTTGGCCGCGTTCCGCACGTGGTGCGAGGCCAAGTACGGTACCATCGACGCGTTGAACGAGGCGTGGGGCACGGCCTTCTGGTCGCAGCACGTGAACAGTTTCGACGAGGTGTTGCTGCCGCGTCACATGGGCGGCGATGCCATGGTCAACCCGCCGCAGCAGCTCGACTATGAGCGGTTCGGCAACGACATGCTGCTCGACTTCTACAAGGCCGAACGTGACGCCATCGAGCAGATCTGCCCCGGCAAGCCGTTCACCACGAACTTCATGGTCTCCACCGACCAGTGCGTCATGGACTACGCCAAATGGGCCGGCGAGGTGGACTTCGTGTCCAACGACCACTACTTCCATGAAGGCGAATCCCACCTGGACGAGCTCGCCTGCTCGGACGCGCTCATGGACTCCCTCGCGCTGGGCAAGCCGTGGTACGTGATGGAGCACTCCACCTCAGCCGTGCAGTGGAAGCCGCTCAACGCGCGCAAACGGGCCGGCGAGCTCATGCGCGACTCCCTGGCCCACGTGGCCATGGGCGCCGACGCCATCTGTTTTTTCCAATGGAGGCAATCCAAGTCGGGCGCTGAGGCGTTCCACTCCGCCATGCTGCCCCACGCGGGCGCCGATTCCAAGGTCTTCCGCGGCGTATGCGAGCTCGGCAAGGCGCTGAAGACCCTCTCCGACGCCGGGCTGCAGGGCACTGAGCTCGAGCGTGCCGGCACGGCGATCCTGTTCAGCGCGGAATCCGAATGGGCCACACGCTCCGAAACCCTGCCCAGCATGAAACTCAACCATTGGCACGACGTTCGCGACTGGTACCGCGGCTTCCTGGATGCCGGGCTGCGCGCGGACGTGGTGCCGCTCGCCTACGACTGGACTGACTACAAAACCATCGTGCTGTCCACCGTGCTCAGCCTGTCCGACGAAGACGTTCGCCGTATCGCCGACTTCGCGAAGGCCGGCGGAACCGTCATCGTCGGCTACGCCACTGGCCTGGTCGACGAGTACTTCCACATCGGGCTCGGCGGATACCCAGGTGCCGGCAATGGCCTCCTACGCGACATGCTCGGCATCCGCAGCGAAGAATTCAACATCCTCGGTGAAGAAGCCGAAGGCGAGCCCAGCGAAATTAGCCTGTCCAACGGTCTGACGACCCGCCTGTGGCAGAACGACGTGACTTCCGTAGCCGCGGACACCACAGTGCTCGCCTCTTACACAGGTGAGTCCGCCGCCGACTGGGAGCTGGAGCGCACCCCCGCCATCACCAGCCACCCCTATGGCAACGGTACCGCCATCTACGTGGGCTGCGACCTTAACCGTCACGACATTGCCCAGCTGCTCAAAGCACTTGGCTCCCGCTGGCGGGAGCTGTCGGCGCAGCCGACTGAGGGTGGTCAAACTCCAACCTATCCCACCACAGATCCCCGCATCCTGCACACCATCCGCCGATCCGCAGACGGCTCCACCCGCTTCGATTTCTACCTCAACCGCTCAAACCAGCCCGTCGCCATCAACGGTGTGGAAGGTGATCCCATCATCGTCCACCGTTGCGAGACTGACGCCGTTGGATATACGCTGAACCGCAACGCCATTCTTATCGCTAAAACGTCCTGCTAAACCGGCTAGAATGGCAATGTTGTCCGGATAGAGGAGCGCGGCATGAGCGACGAGAAAACAGCCAAGCGTCGAGCGACGCTACGCGATGTCGCTCAGGCCGCCGGTGTATCGCTCAAAACTGCGTCGAACGTGATCAATGGCTCCGGGCGTATGACCGATGAGACCCGTGCCAAGGTCGAGTCGGTCATTAAGGACCTCGACTACCGAGTCAATGTGGCTGCCCGCAACCTCAACCGCAATCACACCGGTTTCATCACCCTTGCCGTGCCTTCGCTGATTCCGCCATATCTGGCCGAGTTGGCCAACCGCACCATCGAGGCCGCCCGCCAGCGCAACTATTCCGTATACGTCACCACGTATGCGGAAGGCTCCGCGAAAGGCGCGCGCGATCTGCTGAAGAAGTTCAACTCCACGGTGTCCGATGGCATGATCCTTTCCATGAGCGAGGTGGAAAACATTTCGCCCGATGATCTGAAGGTTGATTTTCCGCTGGTCATCGTTGGCGCGCGTACCACGTGGGGCATTGTGGATCACGTGACCCCAGACGATGTATCCGCAGCCGCCATGGCCGCAGGCTACCTGTATGAGCGCGGTTCCACCAGACTTGCAGTGATCGGTGCCCGTGACGTTTACGACGAAGATGCATTGCTGAATGCCGTAGAAGGCAACGCGCAGCTGCGTCTGCGCGGCATCATCGAAGAGACCCACAGGCGTGGGCTCTCCTTGGATCCGCAGCTGATTGGCAACACTGATCAGGATTGGACCATCGGAGCCGGTGCCCGTGTGACCCAGCGGCTCATTGATTCCGGCGTGCCGTTCGACGGTGTGATCGCCCTGAACGATCAGTTGGCCATCGGCGCATTGACCGCTCTGCGCACCGCTGGTTATGAGGTGCCCGCGCAGGTGCAGGTCATCGGCTTCGATAACAACGAGGAAGCCCCCTACCTGCAGATTCCGCTGACCACCATGGATTCCCGCCTTGACTGGACGGCTCCCACGGCAGTGAATCGCATCCTCGGACGCATCGACGGCAGCATCACCAAGCCCGAACTGCTCACCACCGAATCCCAAGTCATCGCCCGCGCCTCCACGCGTTGAACGACATTGCTGTAATGCTGGTGTTGCTGTACTGGGCCGTACGAGGCGATGATACACCGGTTGACCAACGCGGTATAAAGTGTTAAGGTGACAATTGCGTGATACACAGCTGTACCACGTGGCGCATAAGGAAAGGAAGCGCCAAGCATCACTGGGCGTTCGTTCTGAGCGTTCACCATTCAAAGGAGAAAAAGCATGCGCCGAAATACCGCGCTTACTCGCATTATGGCATCCAGCGTGGCCGCCATAATGCTCTGCGCAGGAGGCACGTTCACTGCAAACGCCGCCGAAGAAGAACCAGTCAAAGCCGCCGTCTCGGTCAAGGCCATCCAAGGCTTAAGCGATGATTTCATCGGTGGTATGGACGTCTCATCCATGCTCTCGCTGGAAGAAAGCGGCGTCACGTTCAAGAACGCCAATGACGAGGTCGAGGATTTGTTCACGCTGCTCAAGGAATCCGGCGTGAACTATGTGCGTCTGCGCGTGTGGAACGATCCGTTCACCGCAGACGGCCAAGGATATGGCGGCGGCAACGTCAACGCCGATCGCGCACTGACCATGGCCAAGCGAGCCACGGCAGCAGGGCTGAAAGTGCTGGTCGACTTCCATTACTCCGATTTCTGGGCCGACCCCAGCAAGCAGCAGGTGCCCAAGGCGTGGAAATCCTTTGAAGGCGACGTGGACAAAACCGCCGACACCATATACGACTACACCAAGCAGACGCTGACCACGTTCAAACAAGCCGGCGTGGACGTCGGCATGGTGCAGGTCGGCAACGAAACCACTGCGAAAATCGCCGGCATCTCCGGCTGGGACGGCATGTCCAAAGTATTCTCCGCAGGCTCCAAAGCCATACGCGAAGTGCTCCCCGAAGCCAAGGTCGTCATTCATTTCACCAACCCGGAGAAAGCCGGCACCTACGCCACTTATGCCAAACAGTTGAGCAACCACAATGTGGATTACGATGTGTTCGCCAGCTCCTACTACCCGTTCTGGCATGGCACCACCGAAAACCTCACCAGCGTGCTCAAGAACGTGGCCTCCACTTATAAGAAAGATGTGATGGTGGCGGAAACGTCGTGGGCATACACCTTGGATGATGGTGACGACGATTCCAACACAGTGCCCAGTAAAGTAACCGCCAATAACCTCAAGAAATACGACATCAGCCCGCAAGGCCAGGCCGATGAGATTCGCGCGGTCGCCGAGGCCGTGAACAATATTGGCGACAATGATGGCGATGGCAAAAACGACGGCCTGGGTGTGTTCTACTGGGAGCCCGCATGGGTGCCCGTGGGCACCGGCGGCAAGGATAACGCCGAGCTGGTGGATACGTGGAACAAGTACGGTGGCGGCTGGGCCACTGAAGCGGCCGGCGAATACGATCCCAATGACGCCGGCCTGTACTGGGGCGGCTCAGGTGTCGATAACCAAGCTTTGTTCGATTTCGATGGTAAGGCGCTCGCCTCTCTGCCGACGTTCAAGTACATCCACACCGGTGCCGTCACCGATCATGTGTTCACCAAGATAGATCCAGTGGAGATTACCGCGACTGACTCGGATTCCATCGACGCGATCAAAGCGCAATTGCCGAGTGAAGTGGCTGCACACTATCAGGATGGGGTGGACGAGACCGAAACCGTGACCTGGCAATCCGCTGCGCTTGACTGGATTCGTGGCGCAGGCACATACACCATCACCGGCACCACCAACGCTGGCCACGACGTGACCGCTACCATCACCGTCACCGCCACTCCCGCCAAGGATTACGTAACGGACGGCAACTTCGAGAACGCTGAAAACGATAAGAACTGGACCATTACCGGCACCGGTGCGTCCATCACCGAAGACAGTGGCAACGCCGCCGACGGCAAGCGCGCGCTGAAGTTCTGGGCATCCGATGCCTACAGTTTCTCCGCCACGCAGACCATTACCGGACTCGAGCCTGGCGAATACGTGCTGACCGCCATGAGCCAAGGCGCGGCAGCGGACAACGCCGCTATTGCCGATGGTGTGACCCTCTCCGCCACAGCGGGTGGCAAGACCACGTCCGATGCGCTGGAACTCAACGGTTGGGTTAAGTTCGATACCGCCACCGTGCCTGTCACTGTGGGTGCTGATGGCACAGCGACCATCACCATCACGGGCAACCTGCCTGCCGACGCATGGGGCAATGTGGACAAGGTCTCACTCGTCAAAAAGACCGAAACTCCGGTGAAGCCATCCACGGAGAACCTGGACAAGGCCGTGGCTGAAGCCGGGAAAATCAATCGCGATGAGTGCACCAACGAGTCGCTCGCCAAACTCGATCAGGCGCTTGCCGCCGCTGACGTGCTGCTTGCCGGCAGCGCCTACACCGAGCAAGACGTGAACGATGTGACTAAGCTTGTTTCCGATGCCATTGCCGGCCTCGCCCCAAAGGAGGTCTCCAGCCTGACCGTCACGCCAAGCAAAACCACCTATCGGGTGGGCGATGTCATCGATGCCGACCATGATCTCAAGGTCGTGGGCAACTATTCCGCAGGCATGGGCAACGTGACGCTTTCCGCCGACCAGTTCACGCTCGATTACGATTTCTCCGCTCCCGCTGATGCGGCGAAGATTACCGTAACGCTCAAGTCGAATCCGAATGTCACCGAAACCTATACGGTTGCTGTTACCTCTCGGGCCGAAGGTGGTTCCGGCAACGGCTCGGACGGTGCGGGTAATGGCGGGGCTACTATCAATCCCGATACGGGCGAGAGCGATAAGACCAACGGTGCGAATGGCGGCAAGATCACTGGTGTGCTGAGCAATACCGGTAGCGCGGTGACTGCCGTGGGTCTTGCGGTTGTCGTTCTCGGCGTGGCCGGCGGGGTCTCGCTTGCTTTGCGTCGTAAGCGCTCCTGATAGAGACTGATGCGGCATTATGATGCGGTTGCTGGCAGCCGGCAACCGGCTGTCAGATGCCATCTGTCGGCTGTCGTTTATCGGTTGTCGGCTGTCAGATGCGTCTGTCTCGGCGCAGCGATGCGATTCTGTCCCGGTTCGTGCATCAATCGTTTGATGTGGGTACCAGGACAGAAATCACTGTCCTGGTTTGCGAAAACGGGTGTTTTTCGCGTACCGGGACAATTCCCGTTGCCCCGGTTTGCACGTCAATCGTTCTACGTGAGAACCGGGACAGTATGTTGATTTCGGGATTGGCTGTATTCCGCCGATTCTGTTTGTCGGGGTATGTGGACTTTGGGGATTGTCTTGTCCTGGTTCTCGAAAATGGCCCGAAATTGCGTACCGGGACAACGATTTCTGCCCCGGTGCAAACGTCAATCGATTGACGCCTGTACCGGGGCAAATTCGCGCCCGGGAACAATAGGGCGAGGGCCGGTCGCAGGAGTAGAGCGTGATGTTGTCATGATTGCGCCCGGCTCTCCCGCACGGAAGGCCGGGCGCAATCATGCCGTTTGGTTGCAGCACCCGCACATCGCCTGCATAACCGTGTACAGTGGCGTGTAGTTGCAGTACATGAAGGAGCATCGCACATCATGACCAACGGACGCATCAACCCCGCCAACGTGCCGGACATCGCCTTGAAAGACGGCCATTCCATTCCGCAGGTCGGCCTTGGCGTCCTACGCGTCGATGACGAGGGCGTGGTGCCCGTCGTCGAATCCGCGCTGGAAGCTGGATACCGCCACATCGACGGCGCCGCCGGATACGACAATGAGGCCGGCGTGGGCCGTGCGCTCGCCGCTTCCGGCTACAACAAGGGCGCCAAGCGTGAAACCCTGTGGGTCACCACCAAGCTGCGTGACTCCGAGCAGGGCTACGACTCCGCACTCAAGGCATTCGACAACTCCCTGAAACTCCTCCAGCTCGACTACGTGGACATGTACATGATTCACTGGCCCACGCCGTTCGACTGGCGTAGCACCGACACCTGGAAGGCCTTCGTCAAGCTGCGCGACGAGGGCCTGGCCCGCACGCTCGGCGTGTGCAACTTCATGCCCGCCGACCTGAAGCGTCTGCACGAGGAGACCGGCGCATGGCCGGCCGTCAACCAGATCGAGCTGCACCCCACGTGGCAGCAGCGCGAAGTGGTGGCCTTTTGCAAGGAACATGGCATCGCCGTGGAGGCTTACTCGCCGATGGCCCGTGGTGCTGACCTCAACGCCGGCAACGGCACTATCGAGAAGATCGCCGCCGCGCATGGAGTCAGCCCAGCCCGGGTGATTCTGCGCTGGCACATCGAAAACGGCACCATCATCATTCCGAAGTCCGTGCACGCAGCACGCCAGAAGGAAAACCTCGACCTGTTCGGCTTCGAGCTCACCGCCGAAGAACATGCCGCCATCGATACTCTTGACGGTCCGACCCGCGCCGGTCATGACCCCCTCACCTTCACCTACGCCTGATGTCTCCGCGCCGTCGTCCTTACCGTTCCAGCGCTCACTTCAGCCGCCGCTTCAACGCCTCCGGGCCACTGGAGCGTGTGCTTATTCTCATTGTCATTGTGGCGGTCATTGGCATTACGGTCGGCCTGCTGCTGCCGCGAGTCAATCCTGATGCGGCCAAGCTCACCGGCGGATACACCGCCACCGGTTCCGCCGCTGACACGTTGAACAAGCTTACCGTGGATGACAACCAGAGCGCACATGGCTACGACCGCGATTCCTTTGCATTCCGTTCCGTCGATACCGACGGTAACGGTTGCGACGCCCGCGATGATGTACTTGCCCGCGACCTGACCAACGTCAAATACAAATACGCTGGTTCCTGTGTGGTGGTGTCCGGCACATTGGATGACCCTTATACCGGGCAAACCATCAACTTCGTGCGCGGCCGCACCACCAGCGCCAAAGTGCAGATCGACCATGTGGTAGCGCTCGAAAATGCATGGCAGTCCGGTGCCAACAAGTGGCCCGCAACCAAACGCCACGAGTTTGGCAATGACCCTTATAATCTGCTCGCCGTGGATGGCCCCGCCAACCAGGAGAAAGGCTCGGCCTCCGCCGCTTACTGGCTGCCCACCAACAGCGAATACCGCTGCGACTACGTGGCACGCCAAATTGGCGTCAAAGACAAGTACCAACTCACCGTCACATCCCAAGAAAAGGACGCCATGCTCGCCGTCCTCCACACCTGCCCCGGCCAAGCCGTGCCAGCGGATTAGGAGGAAGAGGCTATCTCGAGGGATTATCCAGTAGAGGAGCGTGCCCCTCGTCAAATGCTCGTAGCAGTCGTCGCAAGAGAAATGTGGCGAAGTAAGGTGCAGTAAACACATGTTTACTACTGCCGATATTGCCTGCAGATAATTTCACGCCAAACTGAATCTCCGGATACGAGTCAGAAGAGATCAACGTTCGCATAGATTTGGCAGTAGTAAACATGTGTTTACTGCAATTACTGCGATTCTGCACTTTCATGAGCGAGTTTCTGGTGACGTAGCATATTTCATGAGTGAGATAAACGGCGTATCCTCTGTTGACTGACTCATCATTCGCCAATTGTCCGCAAATCGTTTGTGTATTGACACCCGAAACATGCCTGCGCTATAACTGGGCGCGGTATGAAGGAAATAGGGGAAGACGATATGACAGCACCACACACGGCAGCAAGCGCCACTGCGGCAGACATTGAGCAGGAAACGTCGGAAATCGAGAAGGAACGCCGAATCGCCAGCGATGAGGCGAACAACAAGGAAAATCCTCATGGCCATGCGCTCGCTAGCATTTTGGGGCCCGCGTTCGTGGCCGCTGTGGCTTATGTGGATCCAGGCAACGTGGCCGCCAACATCACGTCCGGCGCACGCTACGGCTACCTGCTGGTATGGGTGCTGGTGCTCGCCAACGCCATGAGCGTGCTCATCCAATACCAGTCGGCCAAGCTCGGCATTGTGACTAACAAGTCCCTGCCTGAACTGTTGGGCGAACGTATGAGCGACGCCGGCCGGTTCATGTTCTTCATGCAGGCCGAGGTCATCGCCATCGCCACCGATTTGGCGGAGGTGATTGGCGGCGCCATCGCGCTGAATCTGCTTTTCGGTCTGCCGATGTTCCTCGGCGGCCTGGTCATCGGTGCGGTCTCCACTGTGATGTTGTGGTTCCAAGGCGGCAAATCGCAAACCACATTCGAGCGTATCATCATCGTAATGCTGCTGGTTATCACGTTCGGCTTTATCGCGGGTCTGTTCGTGGCCCCGCCGAATCCCGTCGAAGTGGCCAAGGGGCTGATTCCGCGCTTTAAGGGTACGGATTCGGTGTTGATGGCCGCTTCGATTCTGGGTGCTACGGTGATGCCGCATGCCATCTACCTGCACTCCACGCTGGTGAACGACCATTACGCGGGCGGCGAGAAGCCATCGGTCGAGCGTCAGCTCAAAGGCTCGAAGATTGATGTGGCTTGGGCGTTGTTGCTGGCCGGCACGGTGAATCTGGCCATGCTGGTGCTTGCCGCCAACTCCCTGCATGGCATGTCAGGCACGGATTCCATCGATGGCGCTCAGCGGGCGATCACGCAGGTGCTCGGCCCGGTGATTGGCATGATTTTCTCCATCGGCCTGCTGGCTTCGTCGTTAAGCTCCACGTCGGTCGGCACCTATGCCGGCTCGGAGATCATGCACGGCCTGTTGCACGTCAACGCTCCGATGTGGGCCTGCCGTGTGGTCACGCTGGTGCCGGCTCTGATTGTGTTGTGGTTCGCCAAGGACCCTACGGAGGCACTGGTGATTGGTCAGGTGGTGCTTTCCATCGGCATTCCGTTTGCCGTGATCCCGCTCATGCGCTATACGCACAGCAAGGAACTCATGGGCAAATGGGCTGATGGCACGATCAAGCACATCATCTTCCTGATTGTGGTGGCGCTGATTGTGACCCTCAACGTGCTGCTCATCGTCCTGACATTGATGGGACGGGCGTAAGAAGCTGATGAGCCGGCTCCCGCCAGCGGAAGCGAGCAGCTTACCGAGCCATACGCCGTGCGCGGCGTTCGCGCAGCGCACGCAAGGAAATAATGTCAAGCGTACGCCCAGCGCCGTCACCCTTGACGCCGAAGAGCACCATCAGCACCATCACAAAGCACAGCAGTGCAGAGAAGCGAAGCACCCACTGGATGCCAAAGATGGAAGCCGCAACGGCCGAGGCTCCCGCCTGATGCCTCCATGCGGCGAACGTTTCCATAAGAATCACCAGCACAGGTGCACCCACGGCGCCCGCGATCTGCCGCGCGGTGTTCGTGACCGACGATCCGGCAGACACCTCATCCGGCCCGTTCAGGCAGTTCAGCGACCATGTGGTAATCGGCATAAGCAGGAATCCCATGCCGATCTGACGTGTGAACTGGCAAATCGACACCCACCAAATCCATGTATCCATAGACACCAAAGACATGCCGAGCGTACCGACGGTCAGCACAATCGAGCCGCACAGCGCCACGGGTCGCGCGCCGAAACGGTCCATCGCCCGCCCGCCGAAGAACTGGGAAACGCACTGGCCGAGGGCGCCCGGCAGCATAATCAGGCCGCTCATGGTGGCCGAATAGCCACGGTCGGTCTGGATATACAGCGGCATGATGACCAGAATCGAGCTGAACGCAAAGAACGCCAGAGATGCCGTGATGGTGCCGACGGTAAAGGACCGATTCTTCAGCACTTCAAGATCCAGCAGCGGAGGCTGGGGGAGTGCGGCCGGCTCCGCTCCCGACTGCGCCGCCTTGGCTTCGCGATACCGCCGACCGTGACGCAGGTTGCGCATCACAAACCACACGATGCCGACCAATCCCACAACCATCGGCCCCCACGTTACCGGTGCCGCAAATCCATAGGTCTCCGAATTGGTGAAGCCGAACATCAACCCACCAAAACCGATTACGGACAGGCTTACCGAGAAGAAATCCGCGCGGGCCGACGGGTCATGAGAACCGAAGTTATGCAGTCCGAACATGGCCGCCACCAGCGAGACCACGCCAATCACGGTCATGGTTAGGAATATGGAACGCCAGCCGTTCGCATCGGTTTGCCAGCCGCCCAGCGTGGGGCCGATGGCCGGCGCCACACTCATGGCCATGCCCACCGTGCCCATCGCGAATCCGCGGCGAGACAGAGGATAAATGGAAAACACGGTGATTTGCAGCACCGGCCACATCACGCCCGTGCCCGCGGCCTCAAGCACGCGCCCGAGCAGCACCCAGATGAAGCTCGGCCCGACCCAAGACATTAGCGATCCGACCGTGAACACCGCCATTGAGCAAATCACGATCTGGCGGGTGGAGAAGCGCCGGGTCAGAAACGCGGTCAGCGGCACCATCACGCCCATGACCAGCTGGAACACGGAGGTGAGCCACTGCCCGGTGGTCACGGAGATATGAAACTCGGAAACGATGATCGGCAGCGCCGAGCTCAGCTGCAGCTGCGTGAAATTACCGACAAAGGTAATAAAGGTCAGGATTGCGATGGAAATAAATGCCGCGCGGCTCAGTTTACCGTCCACGTATGATTCCTCACGGCTCAGTACCCGCTGCAATTCGCCGCGACGATTCTTGATTCCCTGAGCTCCAGTCACGCACTACCCCACTTCTGTTGCCCGGCCTGTTGCCTTGGCGGTGTCGGTGGCGTATCTGTTCAGTGATATATGCGCCTCGCATATCAATGCGTATTCGGTGTATTCGGCGACCGTCGTCTTCGCGTGCTTGGCCGAGCAGCCTCTCAAAGCACCCCAATACGCTATACCCAGGGGTGGTCCAGTCGGTTCGGAATATGTGCAGAAGCGGGGGGCGAACACGCTTTGTGCACAAGACCGGGGCATAATAGGCGGTTGGTTATTGCAAGAGGTTACAAGTCAATAAGATCAGTTTGGGAGTTAGTATGAGCGTTCATAGGGCAAGTCACGCAACAAGTATTCCACGCAGAAGGCACCGCATCTGGCCGTGGGTGGTGTTGATTCTGGCGCTACTTGTGGTGCTGCTAGGCGTGAGCGGATTCTTCGGTTTGAAGCTGTATTCCGAAGCCAAGCAGGTAAAGGTGCATGAGGAACAGGCGATGCAGCTGCTGGACGGTGTGACCGACCTCGGTAACCTCGACAACCTCGATACGGTGAGGCAGCAGATCAGCCAGGCAAAGACCGAGACCGCGGCTGCGAACGAGATTGCGCACGGCACGCTGTGGAACATCGCTTCGAAGGCGCCGGTGTACGGCGACGACATCACCACTGTGCAGGGTATGACTTCGGTGGTGGATTCGCTGGTCAGTGATTCGGTGCCGCAGTTTATGAACGTGCTTTCCACGCTGAAGAGCGCACAGCTCAGCTCAGGCGACGGTCAGCTGAATCTGCAGCCGATTCTGGAAGCCCAGAAGAATATTGCCACCGCGAACCAGTCACTGCAGCAGCAGGTGCAGGAGTATCAGCAACTGCCGAAGGCCCATATCGGCATGGTGAAGAACGCCTATGCCACCGGCAATACGCAGCTGACCAAGATGGCGGACAAGGTCAATCAGCTGTCCGGCACGTTCCAGATTCTACCGGACTTCCTTGGCTCCGATCAGCCGCGCACGTATGCGTTGATGGCTATGACCACTTCGGAGGAGCGTTCGTCCGGTGGCCTGATTGGTTCTGTGGGTGTGGTAACTACCGACAACGGCAAGATCAGTATCGGTGATTTCCGTTCGGATGGTGAATATATTCCATATGGTGCTGGTGATCCTACGGAAGACGAGCAGCGCATCTTCCGGCAGTGGGGACCATTGAACATGTCATTCGATGTGCGAGATTTGGCCGTATACCCTGATACTTCACGCAGTGCTGAAGGTATGCGCGCGATTTGGCAGCGCACGCCGTGGGGGAGCAATACTCAGCTGGACGGCGTGCTCATGGTTGATCCTGTATTTTTGCAGGAACTTACGAAAATCAGTGGTAATGTCACTATTCCTGATGGAACGGTGCTTACGGGAGATAACACTGCCGAGTTTTTGTTGAACAAGGTGTATGTCGATTACCCAGTCTCCATGCAGGACGCCCTATTTGCTCAAGTCGCAGAACAAGCAGTCGGTAGTATGTTCAGCAATATTGATTTGGCTAAACTCACCAAGGTCGCACAGCTTATGGGTAGCATGGCCGAAGGCCGTCACTTCTCCATGTACGCATTCGACGAAACTGCTGAAAAAACCATTAGTGATGCAGGCTTTACTGCACAGACTCCGAGCAGTGAAGAGCATCCGCAGGTGGGAGTGTATGTGACTGAGCAGAATCCGTCAAAGATGGGATGGTATATTCATCGCACCTCGAAGGTGACTCGTTCCACCTGTGATAATGATGGTTCCCAGACCTATCATGTGGAATACACGATGACGAATACACTGGAGAGCAGTCAGATTGGTGCTCTAACGAGCTATATTCTTGGATCCGGCGGACAAGGAGTAGAAAAAACTTTGATTTATGCGCCTGCCGGGGGCTCCATCTCAAATCTTAAGACCAGTGGTGGTTCAGTGACGGAGAGCCGTCAAGAAACATTGAATGGTAAAACCGTGTATGCGAGCAATGCCACGATAGCTCCTGGAGAGTCCGTCACCTATTCCTTCGACGTGACCACGTCCACCAAGGCTGTCTCCGACCTCACCATCGACCAAACTCCAATGGGCTGGATTGATTCCGGCGTCACCACCGACACCGCTGCCTGCTCCATCAACAAGCAGTAAAAGTTCCCTCTGACGAGGACTGTCAGTCACAGGCTCTGAGGGAGAGACAAAAGAAGGGCGTCAGCAAGAAGCTGACGCCCTCTCAACATTTCAACATTCCCAAAGAAAACTAGTACGATCCAGTCCCCTTAAACACTGCCACCACAGTCTTCAACAGAATCACGATGTCTCCCGTAATAGACCAATCCTGAATATACGACACATCCGCATACTCCGACTGTTCCTGAGTCAAATCGCTGCGTCCGGAAATCTGCCACGGTCCAGTAATACCAGGCTTAACCAGCAGTCTCGTGGAATACAGCATGTCATATCGCGCGACTTCTTCAGGCAGCGGCGGGCGAGGCCCAACCAAGCTCATATCGCCCTTGAACACGTTAAAGAACTGCGGGAACTCATCCAGCGATGTTTTACGAATAAAGTGACCGATCTTAGTCACGCGTGGATCGTCCTTGAGTTTGAAGATAAAACGATCCTCAATGCCGCGTTCCTTAGCCAGTTTCGCCTTGATCTCGTCGGCATCAGTGCGCATGGAACGGAACTTGTACATGGTAAACGGCTTGCCGTAAATGCCGATGCGCGTCTGCGAATAGAACACAGGGCCGCCGTCTTCCCGCTTGACCTTGTATGCCACCCATAGCATGATGGGCGAGCTCAAGATAATGGCGATACCGGAAAGCACGATATCGCACACACGCTTGAGGATGCGGGTAACTGTTGAGTACTGCGTCAGTCGTGCAGTGACTACTGGCATCGTCGGATCGTTGCGGAAATGCAGGTCAGCGCCGCTCAAATCAGCCACAGAGGTAGTGAGGGCCAATTCAATGCCCATGGATTCCACGGCCAGGGACAATGTACGCATGGTCTCAGAATCACGGGTAAGTACATCAGCTACCAATACGGTACGTGCCTTCATACGCTTCGCGGTTTGCGGCAAATGCGAGTTGAGTGGCAACACCTTCAGTCGTGCCTCAGCATCGTTGGCAGGAGTGAAGGGCACCGACACCAAATGCTGCGCCGAATCCGGGTCATCCTCGTTCTTGACTGAAGCCACTGGGCACACCGCAATTGGCGCGTAGCCGAAGCCACGGCACTGGCGCAATTGTTCGACCGTCCGGTGGATACCTTCCGGAGACCCAATAACCACAGTCGGGTAATTGAATTCGCCATTCATGCGGTTGCGGTGCAGCGCGCGGCGCATAATCCAACGCTCGATAATAACCAACACCAGTGAAACCAGCGGAATGAACACATTCAACGACCGGGGAAGATTGAGGTGGAACAGGTACCCCAACGTGCACAGCATAATGAAATCGATGAACGCAGCGTTCAACAGCTTGGCGTACAGGGCATAGCCCTCACCCATGGTGTGCCGTTCATAGGAGCGTGCGGAATACAGACTGATGAGCCACGATACGCAGGTCAACAGCAGGAAGCTAAAAACGCCGTATTCGCCGGGGCCAATGCTCTGCACATAGGTATAAGCGAAAGGTCGGAGTAGGAACACGATGTACGTGGCCACAATGGTCATCAGCAGATCAAGCACGACCAAGGTCGTGTTATAGAGATATCGCCACTTCGGCACAGAATGGCCCATCAATGGACGTATGTTCGTGGTGTCGTTATGTGTGGAGCTGCCGTCCGGTGTAGAGGAGAAGTAGGTGCCGTCAAAGAATGTCGGCGCAATGTCACATTCGGCAACGGGGGAGAACGAAGCCAAGGCCCGGCTCCCGCTCACCCGTACTTTGGGCATTGCCATGGTCGCGGTGCTTGTTGCCTGCGACTCTGCTGCTGTGCCTCTGTCCTTCGGCATGATACTGAATTCTTCCTCCATCGTTCCCCAAAAACCGCAAGGAACATTCATTCCTTTTTCTTACTTTCGCCCACCCTAGCACGAATGCCAACCCCCCCCCCTATAGCAAAATCCGCCCAAAAAGTGAATCCCTTGTAACATTCATGTGAAGATGAAGTGGTGGTGGGCGGACGCGGATTGGTCACAGTCCGACGTATCGGACTAGAATGGTGCGCTAGTGGTTTGTACGCAGGCCCGCAAGGTAGCGTTGTAAGTATGAAGAAGGACTGAGCCCATGCACATTATGTTCGTCTGCACCGGCAATATTTGTCGTTCTCCTATGGGTGAGCTATTGCTCACTCGCTACCTCTCTGGCACCACGGTGCAGGTTTCCAGCGCGGGTACGCATGGTTTGCCCATGCATCAGATTGATCCCAACAGCGCCCTGCTTATGGAAAGCGTAGGGATCGAACCGAGTGGGTTCCGTTCTCGGCGCCTGACGCAGCCGATGGCAAAGTCCGCTGATTTGATCCTGTGCTTTGAAAAGGATCAGCGTAAGGACATCGTCACGTTGGCTCCCACTGCTGTGAAATACACGTTCCTGCTGGGCGACTTCGCAAACATGTGTGAGTACTGCGCGCGCAACGGGCTGGTCAAGGGCTTGACCATTCAGGAACGCTTGCAGTCAGTGATCAACTCCTCGTCCATTATTCGGCCTATGCTTCCCGAGCCTGAGGATATTGAAGATCCGCACGGCAAGGAATACGCAAAGTTCCGTACCGCAGCAGAGCAGACGAACAAGGCGCTGCGCACCATCCTGACCAGCATGCGCAAGCACTACCGCGTTGAGGAAGCTCCGGTGCGCCCTCAAATCACGCGGCAGTATGCTTACACGGTCTGACATCAAGCTGACGTAAGACGTAAGTATTCACGTCATTCTCACGCCGGTTTCATCTCCCGATACGATTTGTCCGTTACAGTGGCATGCTGTTGGGTGATGACAGTGGGAGTAATGAGTGACTGATTCTAATATTGCCGGCATCGCCGAGGCGGATTTCGGGAAAGCCGGCGTCTCGTTTGATAATGATCGACCGATATTGGTCGATTCCTCAGATTTTTTGTTCTATGCGGCGCTCGCCATGCTGCCGATTGACGGCACAGTAGCAGGCCCATACATGCCGTTTTGGACACCGCTTTCTCCGTGGTTGTTTATGGCATATGCGGTAGCGAACTGGCGTTTGCTGCCGCAGGTTTGGCACCGTTTCCGCGCATTCTTCCTGTTTTCGGTGCTGTTAATCGCGCTGTCTGCAGTGGATTGGTGTCTGGTAGCATTCCATCGGCTTCCGGCGCTGGTGTCGCTGGCCGGCGTGGCTGGGGCTCTCGCCTGCCTGTGTGCGTTGGACATGGCATTACGTATCAAGCGCTTGTCTTGGCGGCGCATGTTGGATCTGCTGATTCTCGTATATTGGTTCGCCTTCGCAGTCGGCGTGGTGCAGCGGTTGTCAATCATGTTTGATTGGACTTCCGTAAAGAACTTCTTCATTCATCTGATGAGCCGCCAGTACATCAGCAGCACTTCGCATTGGGGCGGTGGCCGCCCGCAGTTTCTGTTCGCAGAACCGAGCTATATAGGTATGCACCTGTTCGGTGTGCTGCTGCCGCTGATTTGGCTGGTGCGTGGTCGTGACCACAAGCGTGCAAACCAACTGCGCGTCCTTATCATGGTATTCGCTGCAGGCTCGGTGCTCATGGGTGCAGGCGTGCGCATCATTCTTGACTCGATTATCGCGTTGGTGTTTGTGATTATCGAGATGAACAGTTGGCACACGTGGCGCGGCCGGCTTGTGGCGTTCGGGGAACTGGTGGTCACGGTCGGTCTCGGCGCATGCAGCGTGGCAGTGAACCATCGGTTGAGCTCCATAGCCGAGCTTGGCTTTGACGGTGACGGTTCGTTCTATGCCCGTTTATGGCAGTCACTGGGACCAGGTGCGGGTGCATTGAAGCATCCAAAGCAGTTGTTGCTCGGCTATGGCGCAGGCAATCTATCCGATGCCACCCATCAGGGTGCCGATGCCGCAGTGCGGTCTCTGGAACGTCTGGGCCTGAACGCTTCGGCACCGAAGGGCTGGTACGCACAAGTGACACCAGCAAACATGTTCACGATGAGCGCCTACACCAGCTTTTTCGTGGAGTTCGGCCTGATTGCTTCTGTAATTCTCGTGGTACTAGTGCTGTGGTGGATTAGCCATAACCATGCCTGGAACAAGACCACTGTCTGCTGGCTGCTGTTGACCATATACCTGTATGTGCAGTTCGAAGGATATGCCTTTTATGCCCTTCCACTACTCCTATGGGCAGTGGCTGCCGTGCCAAGGCTTAAATCAAAATGAGAATTCTGATGACTCATATATTTGGAGTATTCCGATCATGGTGATTGTGCATTGGCTTATTTCGGCGGTTTACTCGAAGTTATTCTTGCTCGTGTGAAGAATAGCCTCATTAAGCCCAATATGGCAGATACCTGACATATCGCTTGCCGGCATCGGGATCTGCTATTTTCAATAGATTACTACTGATGCAGGTTTTAATAAGTCTGGATACTTGGGAGGCTCCACTCGCCGGCAGATCAAATCTTTCGCGAAGGCTGGCGTTAGTCATCGGCAAATAGCTGCCATTTTCTCGTTGCGCGAATGAGGGGGATCATTAAGCAATCTGGCGACATCTACAAGAGAACTTCCTGGATTAGTAAATTCGATACGGCCATCGAAAATACAGATCATAGGTCCGGTACCGGTAATAGAAAAATCTTGGTGAATAAGCATATTTGCCATCAATTCACGAAGTGCCATATGTGGGAACATCCTCAGGGTGACACGTCGTGCACCTTGAATGACTTCCTGCTCAGGCAACAGTGCTTCGACATATTCCAACGCTTGATCCAACTTGGCATACCCTGAGAAAAAAGTTTTGCTGCGAGATGGGGAGATTGGTGATGGACCATCGTAACGAATAACGCGCAATGCTTTACGCGCCACGGTTGGGAAATCATTGAGATCGCGAGCGAATAGGAGAGCACCAAGATTGGTGATGGCGTCCCGATGTCTATTTAGAGGTGCAACACCCCTGTTGGTCCTGCAATTCTAGCAGTTCGTCGGCGAATGCCTCGGCGGGCGTCCGGTAGCCCAGCACGCGCATGGGACGGTTGTCAGCCTCGTCGACGATCTCCCGCAGTTCCCCGGCCATGTCCATCCGGATCTCGCTGCGTTTGGGCAGATACCGGCGGATGATGCCGTTCCTGTTCTCGTTGCTTCCCCGCTGCCAGCTGGCGTACGGGTCGGCGAAGTACGTGTCCATGCCCGGCTCGTCGCGCAGGCGCGTGCGGCGGGCGAACTCGGTGCCGTTGTCGTGCGTGACGCCGACGCGCGCGCCGGCCGGCAGCGGCGAGAACATCGCCAGCTGCGCCCCGACGCTTTCCCCGGCGGTCTTGCCGGGCACGATCCTGGCCATGAGGAACCTGGTCTTCCTCTCGACCTCGGTGTGCGGGTCGCATCCGGCGCCGATCACGCTGTCGGCCTCCCAATGACCGAAACCGCTGCGGTCGCCGGCCTCCGGCGGACGCTCGGAGATGGGAGACCGTCCGGGAATCGGGAAACGCGACGTCCTCCTGCCGCCACGCCTGCGACGCCTCCTGTGGCCGCGTGGAAGGCAGCGCGCCCAGCGTTCACGGCGATGGCGGTCGGCGTAGATCCAACGGTAGACGGTCTCCGGGCACACGCGCATGGCGGAGTCGTCGGGGAACAGGACGCGCAGCCTGCCGCTGATGAGCAGCGGCGACCAGCCGCAACCCAGCCATTCGGCCACCCGCGCCCACAGGCGTTCGCATGACAGGCGGTAGCGCCTGCGCGGTTTGGCGCGCCTGCGGTCGGCCTTGCGCCGGGCGGGGCCGGCGATGTAGTATCTGCCCGTCCACGGGCCCGTCTCCAGCCGTTTCGGCCGGTACGGCCGTCAGGACTCGTTCTCGTTGGACGGGAACCATGTGTTGCGTTTGACCTCCCTGCTGACCGTCGAGGCGTTGCGGCCGAGCATCAGACCGATCCTGCGGATGCTGGTGCCGTTGCCGATCTCGATCTGGATGACCTGGCGTTCCTCCTCCGACAGGTGCGAACATGCTTTCCCCATAGGTGCAACACCCCTTCGGACTGGTTATCTGGACAATCTCCAATCTAACGGGTGTTGCACTTTCATTTAGACAACGGGATTGGACGAGGAAATTATACTTTTGGTATAATGTTTACTTGCTAAAAGCCACCAATGCCTCTCACCAAAGCACACTAGGGTGGCATTTTTCTTACTCGAGGGGACCCATGGCAAATTCGCATGACGGCAACGCTCAAGTTCCTTCCCACCCGCAGCACCCACCAAAAGATTTTTCAAATCTGGCAGCCACTCTAATTAAGAAAGGCCTAGGCAGAGTAGATGCCAAGATTCTTGAACGCCACCTCGAACAGGTTGGCTATTTTCCGTCTAAAAGGATACTGGTATCCATTCCTTAGCCCATCCTCCTCACGCGACCACAAGCATGTCCTCCCGTTCAGAGAGGGGACACAGTTCCAACAAATCTGATGCAGATACATATTCGATCAGAAACTGAGAACTCTCGTGTTCGGCGGCATAATCACCTTTGAAATATATCTCAAAAGCTTTCTCGCACACGAGCTTTCCCTGTTTGGCGGCGAATTTGGATATACCAAACCTGAAGGATTGCCTAAGCTCAGCTTGATGACTATCTGGCATGCATTAACTCGTTAAACGCATCGTTCACGAAATCCAAGATAACGTCCGAATTCTTGTGCGCTTTGGGTTTCCGTCTTTGACGTGAAAGGCATGGGTCCCGCGTCCTGCGTACGGTTCTTTCATCCGCCAAAACGAAAAACCGCGATTGGAAAACCAGGAGACGGAACCATGTCCGAGGACACCATGCGGATCGACCGGCACATGCCCGGGACCAGGCTCTATCGGCTCGTCACGCAGAAGGTCACCGAGATACTCAACGCGATGCCCGACGCTTCAGGCCGACGAGATCTCCGGGGCGTCCAGATACGAGCGTTCCGGCGATCGGAAGGCGTACCGCGCGGGCCGCTACAGGCGCGGGCTCACCGCCAAGGCCGAGCGGGTCGCCATGGAGATGGAGGGGCGGAGGCTCGGGGCGGACGCCAGGTGCCTGCGCGAGGCGTAGACGAGGCACGGCCTACCTCCTGCCCGAGTTCCCCGCCGAGCACCGCAGGAGGATCCGCACGAACAACATGATCGAACGGCTTAACAGGGTGATCCGCCGCCGCACGCGCGTCGTCGGTGGCTTCCCGTACGGCGACAGCGCGCTGATGCTCGCATGCGCGCGCATACGGTACGTGACCGCGAACGAGTGAAGTTCGCGCCGCTACCTCGGCATGTCCCGGCTTGGCGACACGCCGGAGGAAGCGAACTGATCATCGTGCCATGGACGGCCATGACCCAAAGTGCGCAATCTTTCGGGCTACCTTCTATCAGCAGCCTTTTGCCATTCTGCAAATCCTCGGCATCCTGTTGACGATCTATTTTGCCTGCACTCTGATTGGTTTCATACGCCAAGGCCTGTTTGCTGTGACGGTTGATCGCAACCGTGGCCGCTGGTTCGAACTGGTTTGGGACAAAACAACGGAACGGATTGAACGGGGCAAACATAAGCGGAGTAACGCAAAAGCATAACCCTAGGCAAATGGTGGTGGGCAAACATCGCATGGAATGTTCGTCCACCACCATTTGCTTGATTCAAAACGACATTATCTCGGTCCAGCTTTTCGGGCACTCCCGGAGCACTCCATTCTCACCAGTCATTGCTCCACCTGCCGAATGGCTTTATAGTGACGCGACCTGAATTGCAGGTAAATCGCTTTTAACACCTATGCCCAGTAGAAGGAAAGACCTCTGACGAAGTTTGATTCTCGAAGGCAAAACAATGCGCTAGCAGAGCACATACGGATACTGAACCAAAAAGTTTTTCGGCTTTCCGATTATTTCCTTTTCATGAATCCTCGCAAGATTCCGAATGCCCATCGCGCGGTTGTTTCTCCCATAATCAGGGCCGCGACAAGCCAGACTATGGAATACACGGCGAAACCCGCGACCACCTGGACCGCCACGTTCAGTCCGGCAAGGGGCAGGCTTGCGGCGAATGCGACCGCCGCGGCCATGATATGCGACATAAATGTCCGCAACACGTTGGACGCGTCGATATGCTCCTTGAGCACCGGCCAGCAATCATGCAATTGCATCAGGAAAATCACCAATTCGGATAGGCAGACCGATATCGCGGCACCAGTCGCACCGAGCGTGCCGTCCAGCAGCAGATTGCATACCAGACTGGTGGGAACGCCGGTGAGGTTCGCCCGCGCGAGCTTCGACTCCTTGTCCAAAGGAGAAAGAATGCCAAGGCCGAAAAAGTAGCTCATACAAGAGAACAGGTTCACTAAGCCGATGATGCGCACGGGAAGGACCGCGTCTACATATTTCTCCGAAGAGATCAGCACCACCAGCGGGTACGCGTAGACCAAGAGATACAGAGCGGTCCCCAGACAGAGGTTCAACAGGAATCCCCATCCTTTTCGCAGCAGAGCTCCGTACGCTTCCAAATCGTTTTTTGCGTAATAGGAAAGCCGTGGAATCAAAACGCTGATAATCGCATTGACCACACTGTTGCAAAGGTTCTTCAATTTTGCAGCGAGCTGGTAGAACCCAACTTGAACGTTACTGGGTGACAGCATGCCAAGCAGGATGCTGTCAAAGACTAAATACACGGATGTCGCGATGGATAATGCCGCGTACGATGCCAGCGGTCTCAGGTGTCTGCCGATACACATCGGACCGAGACCGGAGAATGACACCATGCGCAGCATGCGGGCCAGATTCAGTACGTTGTTGCCGCACACCACGAGCGCCAAGATCACGCCGTAGGCCAGGTAATCGCCCTCATCTCGCACGAAGACCAGCATCGCCACAAGAGAAAGCATTTTGAACACCATGCTGCGGATCGTGATGTACTTGTACTGCTCAATCGCCTGGAAATACCATTCCACACCATACGACAGCAGCAGGGTGCTCACCAGAAACACCCACATCAAGGCCGCGATCTGGTGGAACCTCGGAACGACAAGGATCGAGACGCCGAAGCACGTCAGCACCACGACGGTGAAGATCGTGATGATGGCGAGCAGCTCGCGCACGACCCTCGCCATCTCCCGTGGGTCGTCCCTCACGCGGGCGCATTCACGTAGGCCGTACATGGGGACGCCAAACAGACACATAGCCGAAAGCCATTGCGACACGTTCTGGGCGAACGTCACGTCCCCATATCCCTCAACTGACAGCACGCGGGTGACATACGGAATAGTGACTATGCTGACGAGCATGTTGGATGCGGTCAATAGTATGTTCATCACCGCGTTGAACTTCACGGAATGAGTCTGCTTCTGATTCACCGATACTCCAATCTAGACTGGCAATTGCAGGGACTCTTCGCCCCCTAGAGTCATGCGTTACAGGAATTGACGTGACTTGAGATCATTTCAATGATGTTGGAGTCTTTTCTTTCATCGAACTTCCGTGCGAACAGCATTGGTGACGATACCAGCTCCTCATAGTCGTCGGTCTGAAATGTTTTTAAATCTCCGTTTGACCAATGTATGAGACGCATCATGGATTCACAGCTATCATCGGCATCGGGGTGATACACGTTGTCTCGATAAGGGGAGTTAAGTAGCATCGTATGCAAAAACATTTCATCCGCACAGAAGGAGTTCATGAAATAACGACCCATTTTAGGCCATTCGTCAATAACGTACCTCGCCAATGCTCGAGTGATACTGAACCAGTTGGTTCCTTTCCCGAGAACGAGTCCGGAACCTCTAAGACGATCAATATGCAGCAAAAGGCGTTGCGTCACGAACATTATTCGTTCGATCTGGCCAACGTTTCTCCCGACAGCATTTTGCAAAGGATGGTAGATGGCGATTCTGTCCCGAGTTCTTTGCCTCATCGTCTCGCCGATCTCCGAAAACTGCACGAATTCCTTTCCTGCATGCTGTTCGAAAAAAGAATCAAGATAATCCATGCTGTGAAGAGGCAAATCGAACCCGGAAATAAGATGATAGTAATCGCTATTGCTCTTCAGCGCCTCTTCCAACAGCATTATTTCCGCTTTGATTTGGGAATCGCCACCCCAGGCCACTGGAATACGATATACGAAATGCAACGTTCCGCGCTTGACTGACCCCTCGAAAAAAGCAGGATCAAAATCTTTTGATTTCGCATCCACATGCACGTATATGGAGCTACGGGAATCATCCAGTAAGGATAACAACGTTCTGAGCTGGTCCCAATTCGTATGGGCTTCAATAAGAAATGCGTGTCTCATTCTGGGTCTTTCTTCTGATTTTCCTCGCTGTTACTCGCTGCTATAAGAACCAGCAAAAGAATGAATGCTGACACGATAAGAACAATAGATGTCCATGAAAAAACTATGTTCTGGAATCGAACGCCTGCCCGCAAGTTATCTACGAAAATAACGATTGCCCCAAGGCACACCAAGGCAATAGGTAAAGAGACCTTCTCTTTCGTGATCTCTTTGGAGAAGAGTTCGCAGATAAAAGGAATCAGCATCAGCATCAGCATTGAGACGCTTCGAGAGAAAAGCTGCTCGTCAGCCAGCGACCCAGCTGTAAAACAGGACATCATGATAGATAATCCGATGTAGTGTCTCGATAAATTAGTTTTTCTCTTTAAAACGCAAAATAAAATGAACAGGTAAAAAACGAATAACAACAAATCTCGGGCTCTTGAAAAAATAGATGCGCTAACAATGTATGCTCCCTCTCCAAAATATTGCGTTGACTTGAAGGAAAGAGATGCAAAGAAAGGAATCGAGGAAAACTTCGAGAACAAAGAGAATACCGATTCTTGAATATAGTGCTGGAGAAGCAGTGGAATACAGCAGAGCGCAAATACCACGTTATGCTTCTTGTAGGTTGTCGACATGATATACAAAAGAGGAATCATCGCCGCAAACGGATGGATGAGAATCAACGGCAGATACAACAGAAGCGATGGGATATTAAATCTGTCTGAGAAATGGTAAGCAACGCATATGGCAAGAAATCCCGCCATATAATTTCTGATTCCGCTCACCCCTGCGTTGAAATTGAAGAGACACAGGAAACAGATAACACCGGCGATGAGGCTTCTTTTGTTCATTCCGTTGTTGGATTGTTTGAAGCAAAGATAGAATCCCGCGCCAATGTCCACCGTGGCCGCGAGAAGGGTGAGAAATCCATTCTCCGGCTGCAACGATATCAGGAACATGATGGCTCCAATAACAGGCGTGCTATTGTATCCGCACGCATCCATGAGATATCGCCAAGCGTCTCCCAGACCCGTGACAGCGAAGTTACGCACTTCATCGAGGGTATCGAAGAAACGAACTGTGTCCGTATACATGTTCGCACGCGGCGTCATCATGAAGCCAATAAGCCCGAAGAACAATGCGGAAAACGCCAGCACAGTCTTTCGTTTCCCGGAGGGAAGCAAAGCAAGCATTGCAATGGTGGTAAGTGTCAATGCCATATAACAAATAGCGAACACGACCCCTCCTCTAAATTGCTTTGGCTGGTATGCCAACTAGGATGTTGCCGTCGGCGAAGGAATGCGTGACGACGGCATTCATACCTGCGGAACAGCCACCACAGGCCGCAATTGCTCTAATGACTTTGGGAAGGATTCCGAGACTATTCATGATCTCTCATCCCCTCCTGAATGTTGGCGACGAGGAGACGCGTCTTGATGAACAAGTACGAGAGCGGAACCGAACGTACGATCAGACCACGCAACCCGCCCTGTCTCGGGCAATCGCCTAAGGACGCGAGCAGAGCCTCCATCTCCGGCTGGCGGAGTTTCACTTCCTTGGAGAATTGGCGGTACTTCCCCTTGCCTTCGAGGCCGTTGAACACGTTCCAGCGGAATCCCATCGCGGTTTCCGCGGCCCAGCGCGTTTTGACCGCCATGGCCGACGCGCTTGTCGCGTCGCAGTAATCCGTCAGGGCCTTGAACATCTGCCTATGGTCGCCGATGTAGTTAGAATGCGACTTGTGCGCGGAGGAAGTGTCCGAAAGCAGCCTATAACGGTACAGCACGTCGGTCAGCACATCCATGCTTTGCGCGTGCGAAAGAAACCTGAGCACGAACTCCGCGTCCTCACCGGAGGGAATGGAAGAGAACCGGATGCCCTCACGTTCGATGATTTCCTTGCGGAACAACTTGTTCCACAAAGGATTCAGCAGATTCTCGCCGAACAGTCGGTCGAAATTCTCAGCCATCTCACAGGATGTAGCGTAGCTTTTCGCCTCGCTGTTGACGATAGTCTCCGCGGACTTGCCTCGAAGCTTGTCAAAGCCGAACAGGTAACAGTCGCTCGAGCTTTTCCCGATGGTCTTCAGCAGGGTGGCGATGGCGTTAGGCGCGATTCCGTCATCCGCGTCAACGAACCAGATGTATTCCGAGTCGCATTCCTTTATGCCGAGGTTGCGCGCCGAACCCACTCCGCCGTTCTCCTTATGAAGAACCCTGACTGCTTCGGATCCGAACTGTTTCGCAACCTGCAACGTATCGTCGGCGGAACCGTCATCCACTACCACGACGGCAACGTCATCCGTGAGCTGTTCTTCAATCTGTTGGAGCGCCCTCTTCAACGGGAACGCCACGTTGTATGCGGGAATCACTATGCCAAGTCGCCTCATGATACGTTCCCTTCCGTCTTGTCGAAAGACATTTCCCTGACGAGTCGGTCCCCGAACGAATCTTTCGGATACGAGGCCGGCTTCTTCCACGACAGTTTGAACACGTCGGTTCGTTCGGTCAGACGCTTCAAAACATTGGAATCAAAAGAATCGCAAATTACTGGAGCGAGATCGAACAGTTCCGGGTTGTCCTTCCCGCGCTCGCCCTCACACCACGTTTTCAACGAGCCGATTCTGTTACGGTAGGCGTAATCCAACGCGTAATCGATCAGGAAATAGTCGGCAAGACTGTCATTCTGCTCCCAATACAGGGCGAAGAACCTGTCCATGAACTCGAACAAAGGTTCCTCTCGAACGCCGCCGATGAAGAAGCCGGTCCATCGTCCGTCAGAAACATTAAAGAACGTCGGATCGGGATAGCCGCTGCAGGTGAAGAACAGGCCGGAATAACGATGCGAATCCAACGGTCTGACGGCATATAACGTCGCGTCCATCCACAGGCCGCCATGCAGTTTCAGGAGATTGAACCGCAGAATGTCCGAGAAATGCGTAAGGGTGATTTTCCCCTCGGCCAGCTTGCGGAAAACATAATCAGGCAGATCCGTATATTCTTGCACGTTGTCTTTTGTGATGACGAAGACGTCGCGATTGGAGGCATTGCGTTTGATCGAGTCCACGCACGCCTTCACTCTGGCCGGCGCTGACTCAAGTCCTTGCCACCAGAACACCCAAATCGGTCCATCATTCACAGCCCCCTCAGGCCGAACGTCCGCGCCGGAAACATTCATCTCACGCGCAGCCTGATCGCATATGGAATCAAACTGCTCCGCAATGTGCCCATGCCTAAAACTGTTGAAAGCACGCGATATAGACGCACCGCAAGGGACTCTTTTCAGCACTTTGGCTACATCTAATAAGAATACGTTTAAATTCAATGCGATAATCCTATTTTTATCTCATGAAATGATTTACTGCTTTAGACAGTGCGATAAATGAATGCATGCCAAGATATGAGGCAGCTGCGGCAAATCTTTTGATTTTTTTCGCTTTCTTATCCATAAGCAAGTCGTGCCTATAAGAACAAAGCTCATGCCATAGTGCACGCCTGAGCTTGACATCATATCTAGTTGTTTTCAGCAATACAACGCGAGTTATCGAAAAACCGCACGAAGCCGCCGCAGAAGCATCGCCAGGATACCAACGATTCATATCGTCATAAACCTGCCGACCAAGCCGTATGGCGGAATCGACCAGCTTATAGCTGACCCTCTTATTCATTATGGAACCCTGTCGATTACGGTAAGCATAGAGGTTATCGCAGGGTATTAATGCGATTTCTTTCGCATCGTACGCAATGCGATACACAGTGGCGGCATCCTCGAACACCATATCCGGAAATGGATGAGATATGAGTTCTTCACGCCTATACAGACAGCAGTACGATCCTGTATCGCAATACCGATAGAGGAGATTGTCAATATAGTCTTTCGCTGGCAGCATCTTAATATCGCCAGCAGTCCGAACATCGGACATACTCTGAGCTAAATCCGCGACATCACCATTTTGAAAAGGAAGACTGAAAGCAAAAGCCGCCATATTGCAGTGTCTGCTTTCGACCGCAGTCCATAATGCCTCCACATACACTGGAGAGACATAGTCGTCACTATCAACAAACAGAATCCAGTCACCATGGCAGTGCTCAACTCCGTAATTCCTTGCTCTGCTCAGACCGCCATTAGTTTTGTGGAAAACAGAGATCCGTTCATCACTTAAGGCCAATTCGTCACAAAGCTTGCCAGATTCATCAGTCGAACCGTCATCTATGAGAATGATTTCCAGATTGGAGTAAACTTGCGCAAGGACACTAGACACGCACTCTCGAAGGTATTGCTGAACGTTATAAACAGGAATGATGACAGAAATCAGCGGGAAACTTTTGGAAGCGCTCTTTGTTTCTTCAGCAGGCTTCAGCATCCTAGCACCTCTTCATACATTCCCATCAGCTTCGAGGCAGCAGTCTTGACGTCATAGCAATTGACACTCGACAACTCATCTGCGGTCAGAGAACGTTCAACCTTATTCAGATGGTTGTAGCAGGAGTCCAATTCGGCAAGCCAAACGGAACGATCCAACTCCTTCTTAACGGCTCTCGTTGTCACGATAGCTTCGTCAGGTACTGCGGGACTGACCACGGTGAAAAGACCTGAGACTTGGGCCTCCAATGTAACGAAAGAAAAACCTTCGTAAACAGACGGAACGCACAGGCAGTCAAAGGCGGAATAGAGGGCAGGCATGTCATTGTATCTGCCCAGTATCCTAACCGAATCCTGAAGTCCCAGCTTCTGAATTTCGGATTCGATTGGTTGATGCAATTCGCCCTCTCCCGCAATTGCTAGAACACAAGATGGATGAGAAGCGTGAAACTCTGAAAACAGCGAGAGTAAGAATGGATAGTTCTTTTGCTCAACAAGGCGTCCGACAGCACCTATGACAAATTCGGAATCGTCTATGCCCCATTCATTTCGGACTTTTACGCGAGATGTCTCGCTATAGAAGTAATCCTTAACGTTGACACTGTTTGGGAACACAATAAAATCGTCATTGCCAAACAGCCATTCTCCCGCCGGCTTGGAACATGCGAGCTTAAGATCAGGCTTCTTGCTGAAAAAGTGTCTTCCGATACCATTGACGGTTTTACCGATCAAACCAGACGAATGCTCTCCGTTATGGGAATGCGCAACGACTTTCGTTTTTCCCGACCAAAGTAGGGGAAGAAAATCTGCAGGACTGTTCTTGTGCAGATGGAGAATGTCATATCCATCGTCCAAAGACGCACGAATTGCATTCCTGTATGCGACAAATTTTTTTCGGTTGGGAAGGCTAATCAATCTCGCACCATACGATTTCAACTCTTCCGCATAGGCGGGATTATTTCCGTAGCAAAGAAAATCAAATTGAAAAAAATTCCAATCTATATTTCTAGCAAGCTCTAGCAAGAAAGTTTCGATTCCGCCTCTACGGTCATCAATTCCCATATGTAAAACTCGTATCTTACGATTTAAACTCATTCAATAGCTCCATAACCATTAGTCAATTAGCTTGCTTGCTTAACTTTTCCACGCGAAAGATATTCATATTGAGCGCATATTTTTTTTGACTGTTCTTCAATATCGTAAAAATCAAGCTTTTTATTTGAATTAATTTGTTCACGCTTGTCGGTCCCCTGTATCCGAAGAATCTCCGAAGCCCAAGAGTCTGGCTCCTGAATGGGAATGAATGCCGACTGCCCAGATACATCGGCTTCGTGCGGAACCTGATCGCTGAGGACGCAGGGGCATCCGGCGACCTGG
>OBWW01000484.1_pt1 | contig 30277 bp, 30 predicted proteins | sample 1538091 | NCBI WGS metagenome assembly OBWW01 (sample SAMEA2580125, study PRJEB22360) | human gut metagenome | biome: human gut; feature: human-associated habitat; material: faeces | place: Denmark | collected 2008/2010 | reverse complement strand
CGCAGAGGGTAGATTGTACCGGAACCCGTTCAGAACGTACGTTGACAAATCAGAATGGGGAACGTTCGTGCGTAGTGGTAATTATACAGACGTGGCAGACGAGGGCGACGACTTTACATTTTCGGCGTGTTATGACGTTTACAAATCCGGTAATGAGGCATGGAACGAACAAAAGAAACGGTTTGAACCGATTTTGTATGCGCTAATTACTGACATGGTATTTACGCAGGAAAACACGGAAATAACAGCCGTTACCGTCCCGGAAATGATAAACAGATGCGGAACGCAAAAAGCATGGATTGAAAGTAACAACGGCGGTGCCGGGTTTGAAAAGTTGATACGTAAAAAGATAAAAGCGATTTCCGAACCATTTTACCAAGGTGCCAACAAGGAAAGCCGCATTATAACAAATTCGGCAAGCGTCAACGCCCAAATCATAATGCCGTTAGGATGGGAGGAACGTTTTCCAAAGATACATGAACACGTAACCGGGTTTTTGCGTGATTTCCCAGCAAATGAGCATGACGACCCGGAGGACGGTTTGACCGGAATATATGAAAAGGAATTGGCGGACGGCGATACAAGACCATACAGCCAAGCAACAAGGGGAATTAAACGTCGTAATTAGCATTTTATTTCATATATGCAAGGATTTAGCCGAAAATATTATAACTTTGCAATAAGTAATGGGGCAAAGGGTTAGCCCCCGGAGATAATAACAAAAGTTTTAACGTTAAAAAATTAAGATTATGGCTATTTGTAAATGCCCGGCAGCAGCAGCGTTGCCAAACATTCCAAACTTTACGTGTGCCGAGAGTTTCGGACAGATTCAGAAAGTAGCGTTTCAGAGATTGTATAAAAGCACCGGAGAAAAAAATTCATTTACCACGACGGCGGGTATTGGGAAAAAAGCGTCATGGACGCCGTTGTTCTCGGCAGATGACGACACGAAAGTTGTTGTCTCCCCGTATATCCAAGCACCGACAGCAGAAGCAGGCGCACCCCGTACGTTCGGCGGAGGAAACGAAACGTTGGGCGGTATTGAAGAAATTATTGGACGTGAGCCAACCCCATTTACGGCGGTTATGCGTAAAATGCCGCAATCACTGATTAAAGCATTGAAAGATTTGCAATGTGAAAGCGATTCCCAAAATTTGGGGGTTTATTTGTTTGATGAAAACGGCGCAATTGGTGCATTGCAAGACCCGACAACAGCAAAAACGCATTATCCTATTCCAATTCGTTCTTTGTTTATCGGGGATAAAACATTGGGAGGATTTGAGGCACCCGATAGCAACGCAATACAATGGGCGTTTTTACCTAATTGGTCGGATGATTTGGCTATTATCGTACCGGAAGATTTTAACCCGCTAACAGACTTAAAAAATGCAGCAGGGTAAACAAACAATAGTGACGTTGGAAAATGAAACATTGAAAACGACACGAGATTTTGAAGTTAGCCACGCCGAAAGACTTTTAAAAATGCCAAATAACGGCGGTTGGCAGTTACCGGAAAATAGTAAATTTGAATTTGACAAAGAAAATGGGCTTAGATATAAGAGAAATAAAAAAGCAGATAACGGAGCCACGGAACAAAGCGGCGATAAGTAGGGCGATTTACCACCAAAACCGCATACGATTTCATGCGGAAAAGGCGTTGACGCCATACATTACGCAACCCGTGACCGATTTTTTGGCTTATGTTTCAAACCTTATACCCGCAGACAAATTCAAAGTGTTCAAAACATTGTTCCGTTACCCCGTAAAGACAAACGAGGTAACGGGCGTTTGTTTTGATAAGTTGAGCCGCATTTTTGACGGTCGTAACCCGGCGTTCAATTATCAGTTTATGAACAGCGAACAAAGGGACGATTGGGAGTATTACAGACAACACGTATTGGAAGAACCCGAAATTTGGAGCACAAAGGGATGGGAATATTTCAAAACCGAAATTAACAGCGTATTAATTGTTGATTTGCCAAAAGAGCAATCCCCCGGCGATAATTACCCGCAACCGTACTTTTATTGGTTGCCAATAGAACACGTTATTTCATACAAGGCAGACAAAACAACGGGCGTTATGCGTTGGATAATATTCCGGCAGGACGACAACCGTATTGCCGTAATTGACGATGAACGATACCGGGTATTTACCGAGGAAAAAGGCAATATTGGCGAATTGCTGATTGATAGCCCGCACGATTTGGGATATTGCCCAGCACGTTTTTTTTGGAACGAACCATTGAGTTTGAGAGAACCGGACGTTAAGGCGTCCCCGTTAACAACCGAGTTGGAAAGTTTAGATTGGTTCCTTTTTTATCATTTATCAAAGAAAAATTTGGATATGTACGGGTCGTACCCGATTTATTCCGGATATGAACAAAGTTGCGATTTTACGAACGGCGAAAACGGCGATTATTGCGACGGCGGGTTTTTGAAAGATAAACAAGGCTATTATAAATTAGACCAAGCGGGTTTATTGATGCGTTGCCCGAAATGCGGAGATAAACGAATTGTCGGGGTTGGTTCATTCATTGAAATTCCGGTACCGGACGGCGACAAACAGCCGGATTTGCGCAACCCGGTTCAGATGTTGACCGTTGACCGTAATAGTTTGGATTATAACGTTAGCGAGGAAGAACGGTTGCGTACAAACATAATTACGGCGGTTGTTGGTACCAACGAGGAAATAACAACCCGTGAAGCATTAAATGAACAGCAAATTAAAGCCAATTTTGAAAGCCAAAGCACGGTATTAAACCGAGTAAAAAAAGGCTTTGAGGCGGCGCAAAAGTTCGTTGACGAAACCGTTTGCCGTTTGCGTTATGGAACAATGTTTATTTCGGCAAAAATCAATTATGGCACCGAGTTTTATTTGTCTGATGCAACCCAATTGCGAGAACGTTATAAGATGGCGAAAGAAAGCGGAGCAAGCGAGGGGGAATTGGATGCGCTACAAAATCAGATTATCGAAACGGAGTACAGACACGACCCAATACAAATGCAACGTATGTTAGTGTTGGTAGAATTGGAGCCGTACCGACATTTGACACGTCCGGAAGTATTAGAATTGTACGAAAAACAGCTAATTACCGAGGATGAATTGCGCATTAAATTGAATTTCGCTAATTTTGTGCGTAGGTTTGAACGTGAGAATACAAACGTTTTGGAATTTGGCAGCCAAATACCATTTTCCAAGAAAATTGAAGTAATAACAAAAAAAATTTATGATTATGCGAGTGAAAGCAGAAACAGAGGGTAAAACAAAGGACGTCGGATTGTTGGACGTTACCCCGGAAAATTTCATTGTTCCAAAAGGGGAAGAAAGTTTTTATCATTGTCGTATTGAGGTTGTAAAATTCAACCAAGAAACGGGCGAAAGAATTTCACGACCACGTATGCAGGTTTTCGGAAAAAAGTTCTTTGAAACATTCGGATTGCACAATTTGCGAAAAATGGGTTATAAAGTTGACATTATGCACGACCCGAACGTTTGGGAGGCAGCGAACAAAGAAAAGATTGAAGCCAGCAAACGAGCAAAGGCAGAAGCAGCAGCAAAGGCGGCAGCAGAAGCAAAGGCGGCAGAACGTGAACAAATGAAAGCCGAAATTATTGCAGAACTGACAGCCGCCGGAGTTATCCCAGCAGAACCAAAGAAAGCCGGACGAAAACCAAAAGCCGAAAAAACAGCAGAAGCAGAGGAAGCGGCAGGCGATAGCCCGGAAAACAACGAGAATGTTTAACCATTAAAAATTACGAATATGGCACAGATTGCACAGCAAGACAATTTGGTTATTGAAGTAGCCACAACCGCCGCAGCATTGGACGGCGGCACAAAGAAAAAGTTGATTGAATGTATTGAGGGCGGAACAATTACCGACGTTATTTTGGTAACAAAAGAGGTTGAAAAGAAAATCAGCCATGCACGTGTTGTTAGTTGGTTGGTTGACACAACCGGGGATTCCCCAAAATACACAATTGATATTATTAACGCAAACAGCGGAGCAGTAGAAGCAATCGCACTTAATTAATTCAAAGGGTAAGAATATTATGTTAACGAGAGAAATTTTAGTTGCAAATGCGGCTTTGTCGGGATTGTCTGACGAACAGATTACAGCGATAACAACATTATCGCAGAATGACGAAAACAGCGTTATTGCCAAGAAAACGGGCGAAATTTACGGGGCTTTGGATGCCGATATTTTGGCGGTTTCCGGTATCGCTAAAAATGGAACCGAAAAAACGTATGATTACGCAAAACGTGTAATGGGGGAAATGAAAACAAAAGCCGATGGCGCAACCGGGCTGCAATCGCAGATTGATTCATTGACCAAGGAAAGAGCCCGTTTAGAAAAGGCAATTGCCGATGGTGCGGCAGATGCGGAAACCGTGAAAGCATTGAAGCAGGCAAAAGCAGATTTGCAGAACGTGACAACGCAGTTTACCGAGTTGACAACCAAGTATGAGGCAGAAAAGGCAAACCACGAAAAAGAATTGTTCGGAGTAAGAATTGATAACGCATTGCAGACAGCCGCCGCCGGGCTTAAATTCAAAGCAGGATTCCCGGAAAGCGTAACAAAGGTTATTTTGACGCAGGCGACCGAAAAAGTAAAAGGCATGAACCCGGAATATATAGACGACGGAAACGGCGGAAAGGTTTTGGCGTTCAAAGATGCAAGCGGCGCAATTATGCGCAATCCAAACAATCAGTTGAACCCATTCACGCCCGCCGAGTTGCTGACAAAAGAATTGGAAACGATGGGAGTATTGGAGCAGCAAAGACAACAGCTAGGAGGCGGCACAAATAAGCCCGCAGGCGGTGCCGGAGGCGGCGGAATTACATTGGACGTAAGCGGAGCCAAAACGCAATCAGAGGCGTACGAACTTATTACAAAACAATTGATGGCGCAAGGTAAAACGGTAGGTTCCAAAGAGTTTGACGAAGATATGAGAAAGGTTTGGCAGGAAAATAGTATTAACAAATTGCCGGAGAGATAACCGGGTAATGGGTAAACCCGCATTTAATAACAAATTAAAATAAAAAGACTATGAGTTTAATTGCAACAAGATTACAGAATTGGCGAGTAGAAAACCCGGAGTTAGACCGTAATATGACCCGCCCGTGTGAGTATGGCGCATTAGATTTTTTCATTGAACAGACCAACGCCGGAAATTCCATTTTGTCCCCGAAATTGCGTGAACGTGCGTTTGCCTCAATCGGAAATACGGTACAAGTTCCGGTTATCAATTACGATGGCGACGTTACGGTTAGCAACGTTCGTACGTGTGTTATCCCGGACGATGAAAACACGTCCGCACTTTATACCGTGGTTTGGGCGACATATTCCGTCGGCTTTACAATGGTGCCAACGTTGTATATGAACAACGAAATTTCGTATGACCACGATTTCAACCGCAAAATGGAAAAGGTTTGCAGAGCGTTTGCAAATTCGTTAGACCAAGCAGCCGTTGCAGCGTTGGAGGCAGGAAAAACCCAAGTATTGAAAGACAAGTTGAATTACAATTTCACTGCAAACGTTATTGAGGTTCCAACGCAGATGGCAACCGAAATTATGGGCGATATTAACCCGATTATGCGTGCAAATTGTTATCCGGGTTTGGTTCACGTCGTAGGTAACGCCGGAATTGACAGCCTTATTAAAAAATTGGCACAGCACGGTATTTATAACGACGTAAACAAGCGTATGGAATACGAAAATAAAGTGTTCCATTATACAAACAACGTCGTAAATGAAGCTAGCAAAAACGGCACATTCTTTGCCGTAGAGGATGGTAACGTTGGCGTTTTAACACGTGTTGACCGTGAGGCGTTGAACCGCACCCGTGCGAATTTCCACGAATGGGACGTTGTACGTTTGCCGTACATTGATTTGCCCGTTGGTTCGCACTATTACACAGCAGTTGGCGACCAGTCACAGACAGCAGGCGCAGCGAGTGCCGATATGACGTGCAACGTGAAAGAATATTTTGGATTTAGCGCAGATGTTGCGTTTGTAATTGCTTACAACAGCAACCCAACAACCGTTGCAAATCCGATTATCAAAGCGCAGATTGCAGCACGTGCGGAAAATGTACCTTTGGGTATGCCTGTATATGTAACCAACGCCGGGGAATTTCCCGCCGGAGGTGCGAGCGCATAACGCCGGAGCATAACGAATTATTTAACCGAGGGGACGGGGTGGTTATCCCCGCCCCCTTATTTATTGCAATCTTAATTCCTAATATGGGAAATAAATGGGCGTTTTTATGATAAGAATAAATGAAATATGCGAAGCGTTAAAAAATGTGTGCGGGTGGGAGCAATCATACGACCCGGCAAAGGCGATAGACGACAATTTAACGCAGACGGAAAGTGGGTTGTATTTTCAAGGTGCGCACCCGCTTTTGACGTTGGATAGTATGGCGGCGATTATGCCGGATGATTGGGGGCTGCAATACCCGGAATGGAACATGATATTGCCGTACAAAGCCGGGCAGAAAGTGAGCCATAACGGTATTGTTTGGATTGCTAAAATTGACAACACCGGAGAGGAACCAACGGCAAGCGATTTTAATAATGATTACAGCCGGGAGGATTACGGAAACCCATATTGGAAACCGTATAATATGTTGACGGACTTTTTGGAGAGAATGACCCGAAACGGAATTGCGACCGCAATACAGACGTTTACACAGATTAAGCAGTTGGATAAAGAAACACGTAATTTGTTGGAGCGAAAAACGTTCTTTGATGGTGCCGGACGCATACGGGCGACGTTGCAAAACAATCATAAGTTGGTAGGATTTGAAATTGTCCCGGTTCGTGCAATGGGAGTGACGGCGAAAATTGAAAAGATAGGTTTGCAAATGACCGGGGGAACCGGGGTTGTTAGAATGTATTTGTTTCATTCGTCGCAGATAGACCCAATAAAGACTTTTGATTTGAATTTTACCGTTACAAATGGCGGTTTTCAGTGGTTCCCGTTAACTGATTGTTATTTGCCGTATATAAGCGACAAGAACAACGCCGGGGGGTCGTGGTTCCTTTGCTACAATCAAGACGAATTACCCGCCGGAATGGAAGCAATTAACGTATCAAAGGATTGGAGCCGGGAGCCGTGCGGAACGTGCAACATGGGTTCCGTTGAGGTTTGGCGAGAATTGACAAAGTATTTGCAAGTAACGCCGTTTATGTACCATGCGCCGGAAACGTTCGCAGAATATCCGGAATTATGGGACATTGCGCAAACCTTATACACACGAACCCAAAATTACGGGCTGAATTGCGAAATTACTATTGGATGCGATTTAACGGATTTCATTATTTCCCAAAGGCAGATTTTCCAAACGGTAATACAAAGACAAGTTGCTGCAATTGCATTGCGGACGTTGGCAATGAACCCCAACGTAAGGGTTAACCGCAATCAATCAAACGCAACCCGGATGGATATTTTGTATGAGTTGGACGGCAACACGTCCGGCGTTCGTCCCGGCGGTTTAGGTTACGACCTTAAAAAGTCTTATGAGGCGTTGCAAATAGATACGCAAGGGTTAGACCGTATCTGTTTAGCCTGCAATAACCGTGGGGTAAGATACAGAACCGTGTAATTATATAATTCAAAGGGAAAGTTGTATATAATTTCATGTAAAAGTTGTATTTATGAAACGGATAACCGATTTGCGAAAAAGGGTTGCGGATTTCAACGAGGCTTTGACGTCCGGGCGGATAATACAAAACATTATATGGGACAATGAGTCATATATAGTTGATTTGAACGCCGAGGAACAATTGTTTGAACAAGGTATTAACCGTTTGGGCGTCGAAATTTCGGATTATGCACCATACAGCCCCGTAACAATCGCAATTAAAGAGGCTAAGGGACAGCCAACAAACCGGGTAACGTTACGGGATGAGGGAGATTTTGAAAGTAGTTTTTATTTAGAGGTTGGCGACAAACAATTTGAAATTAAAGCGTCTGACTTTAAAACAGAGGATTTAATAAAAAAATACGGTCGTCAAATATTGGGTTTAACCGACGAAAATATTTCAATATTGATTTGGAAATATATTTTCCCGGATTTAATGGCAGAAACAAAAAAACAAATTTATGGCAAATAAGGTAAAAGCCCCGGTTGTTGACAACCCGGAATTGTTAGACCGGATTATTGGGAACATTCAAAACGGATTGGTTGATAATTTGCCGTGGTTGGATTATGCGTTTGGCAGGGCGGAAAGACTTGTTAAAATGAACGCAAACCAAAAACGCTATTATACGCCAAACGTGTATTCCGGGAAAAACGAATATATGGAAGTTTGCCCCGATGCGGGTATTGGTAATTTCTGTTTCTTTTGGGTTGACGACCCGCAAAATATCAGTTGGGAACCCGGAGTTGATATTGGCATAAAAACGGCGTTTTCGATTATCTTTTGGTTTGATTACAGAAAGATATACAACGATGCAAGCACACGCAACAAAGAGGATTTGAAGCGGCAAATATTGGACGTTTTGAACGGCGGTTTTTTGGTGCGAAATGGAAGTTACAGAATAAACAAAGTGTACGAATTGGCGGAAAACATTTACAGGGGCTTTTCGTTGGATGAAATAGAAAACCAATTTTTAATGCACCCGTTCGGCGGATTCCGGTTTGAGGGCGAATTGAGTATTGGAGAAACATGTAAATTGTAGTATATGGAACATTTTATTTATAACATTATTGTTGTCGCATTAATAGCGGCTTTTGTGCTGACGTTATTACGCAAATGGGGCGTCATTGAATGGGTACAGATTCACGGGAACGATTTCTTTTCAAAGATGTTTAATTGCGATTTCTGTTTGTCGTGGTGGACTTGCGTTTTGATTTGTTTCTTTGCGTTGATATTTACCGGGAACCTCTCATTTTTGGGCGTTCCCTTTTGTAGTACAATGATAACACGTGTTTTATTATGAAGAATGTACAAATAAAAGGAATGAACGTTGAGTTGTATGATTCAATCGAGGATTTGCCAATTATGCGTTTCCACAAGTATAACAAAATGCTTTTGGTTGACGCCGGGGTTGGTTCCGATTTGTCAGATTTTGACCGACATATTGAAAAGGTAATACGTTATTTGAACAGCCCAACGCCAAACATGGCAACCGTTGAGTTGGAAAATATGCGCCAAAACATATATTTCATTCAATCCGAGGTTTCCCCCCGGCATTTGGCTTTTGCCGTGTTGGTTAAATCAATAAATGGTAAACCCCGAAATGATTTGTCAGATGATGGATTGCAACAAACAATCAGTCTTTTTAAAGACGTTGCAAATTCAGAGATAACCGCCCATTTGGAAGCGGTTAAAAAAAAAATAGACGATGAATTGCGTTTGTATTTTACCCGGTTGTTCGATGATGCGACATTGAAAGAGTATTACGATAAATTGAAGCAAAGAACAATTGTTGTATTACGCACAATAATAGACGGTCGGGCAACCGAGGCGGACGCAAAAGAGATTGACGACATTACGGCGGAGTTGATAACCTATTTCAACCCGCAGACGTTTACCGGTTCGGAAAGCGTGGAAATTAGGCATGACAGACAATTTGAAAATATGTGTTTGATATTGTCCCAAAATTTGCATGTTGACCCAAAGAAATTTACCGTTTTGGAATATTACAACGCATTTGAGTATATCAAGGAACAAGCCAAAAAAGCAAACAAGCAAAAAATGGTAAAATAAGGCGATTCCCGGCGTTTTTATTTTTAGGCGATAAATTACACATTTGAGAAAAGAAAATGCAACAGACGGGGAATTTCCCGTAAATAACTTAATAATCGGCGTATGGCAGATAATAACAACCCAATCAAATATTCGGATTTAATAAGCCCGGATAATTCGATTACAGATTTGATAAAACAATTGGATGAACTCTCGGACACATATACAAATGCGCTGAAAAATATCAAAGCCGAAGCAATACAATTGGCGGAGATTCTGAAAAAGGTTTCCGGCGCAACGGAGGACGGGCGAAAGACAACCAAAAAAGCCGCAGACGATGCGGAACGTTTGGCACGTGCGCAACGTGATTTGGCGTTTGCAGAAAGCGAGAACGCCAAAAAGTTAGCCGAGTTAAAATTGGCACAGCAGGAAGCGAACCAAATTAATAAACTGATTGTGAAAATAAATCAATCCGCCGAGGGTAGTTATAACCGTTTATCGGCGCAATATTCATTGAATAAGATTTATTTAAACAACATGACTAAAGCCGAACGGGAAAACACCGAGGAGGGGCGAAAATTGGTTGCACAAACCAAAGAAATATACGAAGAAATGAAACGTTTGCAGGAAGCAACCGGGAAATTTCAATTGAACGTCGGAAATTATACGGAGGCGTCCGACGCAATTATTGCGTATGGCGACAAATTAAAAGAAACGTTAGGTTTAAATAGCGCATTTGGCGAAAGTCTTTTGGCGTTAGGACGTGGCGGGGCTGAAAGTAAAGCCGTTTTTACAGCTATTGGCGACGGGGCAAAAGCATTGGGAAAAACTTTGTTGGGATTACTTTCAAACCCGGTTTTTTTGGCGATTGCCGGAATTGCGGCGGCGGGTGCGGCGTTTAAATGGTGGTACGATTATAACGCCGGGTTAGTTGAGGCAACGAGATTGACGCAACAATTTACCGGGAAAAGTGGCGATGATTTGAAAGCGTTTAGAAATGAGGTGCAAGCCGTCGCCGATTCATTCAACGCAGATTTCCGGGAAACATTGATTGCAACAAACGCATTATCAAAACAATTTGGTATTTCTGCAAATGAGGCATTGCAATTGGTTAAGGATGGGTTTTTAGCCGGAGGCGATGCGAACGGGGAATTTTTAGACACGTTGAAAGAATACCCGGCATATTTCAAAGAGGCGGGAATATCAGCAGACCAATTTGTTGCAATTGTTACCCAAACAAACAAAATGGGTATCTTTTCAGACAAAGGCGTTGACGCAATTAAGGAGGCAAATTTGCGTTTGCGTGAAATGACGACGGCGACGGCGGTGGCTTTGGACGGTATCGGTATTTCGTCGGAACAAGTTCAAAAAGATTTGCAGACCGGAACCAAAACAACGTTCGATGTTATACAAGACGTTTCCGCAAAATTGGCAGAATTGCCGGATAATGCGGCAACGGTCGGGGCTGCAATTGCAGATATATTCGGGGGGCCCGGAGAGGACGCCGGATTGCAGTATTTGCGCACGTTGAAAGATATTTCAACAAACATGGATGAAGTAAAAGGGAAAGCCGGAGTTTTGGCGCAATTGCAGGAGGAACAATTGCAAAGCCAAATTGAGTTGCAAAACGCATTATCCGGGTTGTTTGACGCAACCGGAGGGAATTTTGAAACGTTGACAACGCAGGCAAAAGTTTTTGTTAACCAAGGATTGACGGCGATAATAAAAGGGGTTATTGATGTTGTCAATTACTTGATTGAGTTATACAATGAAAGTGTTTTAATACGTGCAATTTGGAATGGGATTGTTGCCGGATTTAAAACCACATTTGACACGTTAGGAAATTTGTTTGGATTCTTTATTGATATTGTCAAAGCAACCGGAACCGCATTAAAGGGAGCGTTTACGCTGGATTTTGACGACATTAAAAAGGGGTTGTCAGATTATGCAGCCGCATACGGAAATTTGGTAAAAGCACAAGTAAAGGACATTACCCAAAATTTCAAAGAGGGATTGGATGATATGCAAAAGAAAATAAAGCCGATAACAATCCCGGTATCTGTTGGAGATACGCAAGCACAAATCGGGAATAGCCCCGTAACGACAAATTCGCCAAAAATTGATACGACAAAAAAGGATAAAGAAGCGGAAAAGGCTGCAAAAAAGGTAGAGGAAGCATATAAAAAGAATTTGAAAGCAACCCGAAAATTGCAGGATGCACAATTGCAGTTGGAAACCGACGAATGGGCAAAGCGTCGCCAACAAACGCAATATCAGTATTCCCGCCAAATTGAGGATTTACAACACCAATTGCAGACCGAAAAGGATTTGAACGAAACCGGACGTCAAGCGATAAACGCCACAATTACGGCGTTGGAACAGCAACAAACCGAGGCGTTATTGAAAATCGAACAAGACCGACAATTGCAGGAATTAGCGTTACAGAAAGAAAGCATTGAATTACGTTTGCAAGCAGTCAAAGAGGGAAGCGAGCAGGAAAAACAATTGCGGATGCAGTTGTTGGAAAACGAAAGACAAACCGCATTATTACAGAACCAACAGAAACCGACCGGGCAACAGCAGGACGCCGCGGCGATTAATGCAAGTTTTGACGCAAAGGGAGCCGGAATTGCGGACGAATATTTGCAAGCGCAATTACAGATATTCGACCAACAACAAGCGTTGGCACAATCGGAGTTTGATTTGTTGAGAAATTCAGAAGCCCGGAAAACTCAATTCCGTTTGCAAGCAGAAAAGGAACGTTTGCAAAAGGTTTTAGAATTAAATCAGCAAGCCGCCAATAAATTGTCTGATGTTGAGGTACAAACAATTCAAAACACTATTAAAAAAATAGACCAAGAAATTGAGCAATCCAAAGGGGAGGAACGAGGAACAGACATTTACGGTTTGTTTGGGCTTAATTTGGACGACGACCAAAAAGAGGCAATTAATACGTCTATGCAATACGCATTGGATGCGTTAAATACATTCACGGCGGCACGTGTTGCCGCAGCAGATGCAGCCGTTGAGCAAGCGGATAAAGAGGTTTCCGCCGCACAATCGGCGTTGGATGCAGAATTGGAAGCAAGGGCAAACGGGTACGCCAATAATGTTGTACAAGCGCAAAAGGAGTTGGATTTGGCAAAGAAAAACCAAGAAAAAGCGTTGAAAGAACAACAGAAAGCGCAAAAACAGCAGGCAGCAATACAAACATTGCAGCAAATCGGAAACATGGTAACAGCAACGGCGTTGATATGGTCGCAATTAGGTTTCCCGTTTGCAATACCTGCAATTGCCGTAATGTGGGCGAGTTTTGCAGCGTCTAAAATCAAGGCGGCGCAATTGGCAAAACAGACCGGAGGAACCGGAGGAACGGAAACATACGGCGACGGTACCGTTGAACTTTTGGAGGGCGGTTCGCACCAAAGCGGAAATGATATTGATTTAGGAACGAAACCGGACGGAACCCGCCGACGTGCCGAGGGAGGCGAATTTTTCGCCGTGATAAATAAACGAAGTTCACGCCGTTTCAGAAAGATAATACCGGACGTTATCAATTCGCTAAACAATGGTACGTTTGCACATAAGTATTTAAAATCCTATTCAGACGGCGACGGTTTGACGTTAAACGTTACCGGACAAAGCCCGGATTTACGCAATTTGTCGGATGATGTAAGGGAAATTAAGGAACAGAACCGACGACGGGTTTACGTGGATGGCGACGGAAATACGATTGAAAGTTACAAGAATTTGAAACGTAAAATAAAAAGACTATGACACCAAAATATAGATTCTTTTTGCAGATAGGGGAGGACGGAACCAAACAAACCGTCCGCCCCAATTATAAGGATGATTTAACGTTGGATTATGAGTTGGAAACAAATCAAAGGTTTTACCGGGCTAAATTGTCCGGTAAAATAAACTTTGTCCGTGCTGATTACGATATTATCAATGACGCCCCGTTTGATTCTGAATTTTTCCTATATATCGAAAAAAGCGATGATTGGGGACAAACATACAATCAATACTATAAAGCAAAGTTTATGAAAACGGATTGTACGTTTAATGATGATGATAAATTGGTTACGGTACAGCCGGAAACAATAGACCAATACAACGACGTTTTGGCAGGATTGGAAAAGGAATACAATTTAATTGAGTTGACCCCACAAATCGAATTTCTTACAATAAGAAAACGCCCATTGATACAAATATACGTTCCCGGAGATAGTATTGTTTCGTGCTTTTTGGGCGGCACGAATTGGGAACAAGACGCAAACGCCACGACTGACCAAAACGCATTAATACAAACCTATCATTTTGCACTATGTAATATTTTGAAAGAAATACAAATTACGTCGCACGGTTCCCCGGCGGTAATATCCGGGCTTTATACTGGGCGGATGTCGACGGGTGTAAGTCCTGATGAATTTATGGGAGATTTATACCCGGAATTAAATGTAAATTATTATATCCATATTGCACAAAAACTAGTTGCGGGTGGGCTACCTATTGGGCTAGCAGGTGTTGAGATACGCCGCCGTTCTGATGATGTGGCAATGTTCCGGTTTACAAAGATAACGCAAGAACCTTTTGATACGTTGGAATTTGATTTAACCGCCGTTGAGGGTTCCGGAGCAACGGGTACGATGCACGCCGATATGAAAAGTTATAATATATACGCCCGATATTTGGTTGATGTTGATAAAATAGACAATTTAGATACATACCCGTTGTCGTCCGATGATATTGTAGATAATAATAGAAATTACCGCCGGGCAATTGGTTACGCAATCGACGTGGCATTTATATCTAATAATTTTTCAGATACGCCGACCGAGTGGGGATTAGCCGACAGTGGAAAGTATTTTGAGCCGCCTTATTCCATATATGGACAAACGTTTTATCCAATCGCCCGGTCAACGTGGCGTTATGCGTCGTTATGGTTTGGGTTTTATCTGATGGATTGGATATTAGAGGAAAAAGCCCGAAAAGCATATACTTTGCGTGATGCGTTTACATTGTCGTCATGTATCAATGTGCTATTAAAAGAATTTGCGCCCGGAATAACGCATGAAGCGACGCCGGAATACAGCCAATTTCTTTATAACACAAACAATCCTATTTCCGGGCAGTCATTTAAGTTGCTAATAAGTCAGAAAAGTAATATCATTAATGGCGAATATAAATCCCCGGCGCAAAAAGCCCCGATTACATTACAACAGATTATGACGATGTTACGGGATATTTACAAATGTTATTGGTATATTGAGGACGGAAAATTTAAAATTGAACAGGTAAGTTGGTTTAGAAATGGCGGTTCGTATGGATATAACCCGATTATTGATTATGATTTAACACAATTAGAAAGCGTTAGGAACGGCAAAAAATTAGCTTTTGCAACGTCTGAATATTCATTTGACAAAGTAGAAATGCCGGAACGTTATCGATTTGAGTGGATGGATGATGTAACAACACCATTTGAGGGGTTGCCAATAGAAATTACGTCAAAATATGTAACAGCCGGGAAAATTGAAGAAATTAACATATCAAATTTTACGTCTGACATAGATTTGATGTTGTTAAACCCCGGTGCAATTAGTTCCGATGGATTCGCATTGTTTGCAGCAGTTACGCCGTCCGGCGGCGGACAATTGGAATTGCCTTTCACAAGACAAACCGTTGATAGCGTAGAATATTTTTTGCAAAATGGATATTTAGCGTTTATCAATATACAACCGACATATTGGGTTTATGATATGCCCGCACGGAATTTCAAAATAAATAATTCCCCATATTATGCTATGGGAGGATTGGAACGTAAAAAGAAACAAACATTGAATTTCCCGGCAGGAACCACAGACCCAAACCCGATGCAGTTAGTTAAAACATATATCGGTAACGGTCAAGTTGATAAACTTTCAGTAAATTTGTGTAGTCGAAACATTAAAGCAACGTTGAAATATGATACAGAATAACAATACAAGCGTTTTACCGTGGTACACGTCAATAAATGAACAGAACCACCGTAAAAGTTACGCATACGGCGCAATATATCCGTTGTTTGCCCCGGCTAATAGATTATTACCATTTCAAATTATCAGAAATACACGTGCAAACGTCGTTACGTCTGTTTTGTTATATGATAAAAACGGAAAACAAATTGCCAACATTACAACACCTATGAAAGAAACCGGATTGCAGATTGTCCGTTTTCAATCTTTGGGATATGATGTAATTATATACCCTGCAATATTACCAATTCAATTAAATCAGTTAGACGGAATTTATTATATGAGGTTATCCGACGGGGTTCAAACGTGGTATTCAGAAATGTTTACCGTTGTACAAGATGTTTCCGGGTACCTTAAAATTGAATGGTGGGACATGGAAAATTTGGTTTTCGACGCCGGGCAAATAGTATATAAAAACCCGGATTTCAAAAATACGTTGTACCTTTGTACAGAGTTGGGAAAACCGGATTATGAATTTGAAGAGGACGGCGAAGAACGGGACGGGTATTTTTTTCCGGAAAAACAAATATCAGTCAAAACGTTTAAATGTACAATATTGGCACCGGAGTTCCTTTGCGACGTTATGCGTTTTATCCGTATGGCTGATTACATTCATATAACGGATAAATACGGCAGGGAATACGATTGCGACACGTTTTTAATTACCCCGAAATGGCAAACGCAGGGAGATTTGGCAAGCGTAGAAATTGAATTTAAAACAAATACCGTTGTCAAGAAAATAGGACGTGGCTATATAATAGCAAACAAAGGAGATTTTAACGACGATTATAATAATGATTTCAAAACCGATTAAAAATTAAATTATGGGAAATTACGAACAACTAAAACAAGCGGTTTCAAACGTTATTAAAACGAACGGAACGCAATCAATTACCGGGCAAGTATTGCAAAATACATTGCTTACAATGATTAATAGTTTAGGGGATAATTATCAATTTGTAGGCGTTGCAACAACAGCTACAAATCCGGGTACGCCCGACCAAAACGTTTTCTATTTGGCAGGAGAGGGAACATACGTAAACTTTTCAAATCTAACAATTGATGTTGGTCAATTAGGCGTTTTAAAATGGAATGGGACATGGAGTAAACAAACATTGGAAGTAGGAGCCGGAGGTGGTAACATGATTTTAGATTGGAACACAGACGTTGCCACAACGAGGAAACAAGTTATTTCAAAGTTGAGAAAACCCGGTATGCAAATAAGCTACAAAGACCCTATTAACGGTTGGATAAATGAACAATACATTGGAACGGCAATAACAGATTTGGAATGGGTAAAAGATTCAAATTGGAACGAAATTTCAGATAAAGATGATGTTGATAAAAAATTGGCGGGTAAATCAAACGTAGGTTCGGTTTTTGGAGGACAAAAAGTTGAGGCAGACGGAACAAGCCAGAAAATAGAATTTACTAACTTTAAAAAAGGTTTAACGCTACATATTGTCAACTTAAAAATTGCCTCTAATTCCTATGTTAGTTTATATGGGTATGAAAAAGGAACATGGAAAATAATACAACAGAAAGTTTCAGTCGGAACAACCATAAATACGGATTTAGTTTTACCGGAAGAAGTAGAAAACTATCCTAAAATTGCATTTGGTACGGGTGGCGCATTATTAACCGGAGGATATGGATATATTATAACAGATTTAAACGTTGAGGATGCAGCAAAATATTTATCTAATATTCCACAAATCAATGAAAAAATATCTAATATTAGAAAAGGGATAATAAATAATAAATGGAATGTGACATTAAAAGCTAAAAATGGATATTTAATAAACATTAGTGGGGCATATTCCGGTTATGCTTATGGAAAATCTTACGATTATACCGATATTACCGGGCTAAATAATAAATTATTCCTATTTAAAAACCTATATACGACATCTAGTAGTAAAGTATCTGTTGTCTTTTACGATATTGACAAAACACCATTACAGATATTTACAACTGAAATATTAGATAATTATTATGATGTGATTTTGTTAGCACCGGAAAATAGCGCATATTTTGGCATTAACAGAATAAAGAACGGAACACTTGACAAAGATGTTGAAATATACACCGTTGAAGATATTAAAACAATTGAAAATGTAAAAGAATTACAGCAAAAAACGGTATTGTACGAAAAAAACGCATTAGTAAATTTGCCATTGTATGTAAAACTAAATGGGAATATGGTAAATCCGGCTTTATGGAATGAGCCTCAAGGAATAGGGGCGTGGACGTATTCTAATTTAATACCCGTTGAACCCGGAAAAACTTATTATTTTGGAAATCAAGGATATTATTTTACATACGATGAAGAGCAAAAAGAAGTCGGTAGAAATACCGGGCTGACGTCCGGAGAACCATTCCCGGAAAATGTGTATTTTGTTAAATTTGGGGTATTAAATCTTACATCTAAAGACGATATAAACGTTTGGTTGTCAGAAACAGACGAGGGTTATCAAAAATTTGGATATGGATTAAATGATTTAATACTAAATATAGAAAATAACATATTAAATGTTATGGGAATATATTTCCCACATGCAGGTAAAAAAGGATTGTATGTTGGTGATTCATACGTTGTTTTAGGTATTCCACAAGGTTCTGCAAAATATTTAAAATTAGCATCTTATGAAAGTAATGGACAAAACGGGCAGACAATTACCAATTTTATACAAAACATGGTAAACAATGAAGCAAATATAAATCAAATAAAGAATTGTGATATTTGTTTCGTCGAAGGTGGAACAAATGATTATGGTCACGGAGGAAATTTGTTTGGTAAATATTATGATGAAGAAAATACAGATAAACATTTGAAATATGAGTTGCAAATATTCAGAAAAACACAATCTGAAGAACTTGCATATAATTCAGTATTTAAGGATGGAAATTTTGTTGGAAGCGGAACCGTAAAAATTACTATCGGTACAGAAAACAATTTGTCGGGAGTTGCTCAAAGTGTTACATATTCAAGTAGTGATACGGTCGAAAGTCTTATTGATAAAATTGTAGCATTAACAATTGATGGTTATACAATATCAAAAGATAAAAACTCTATATATATACAGAGAATTGCCGAGGGGATGAACGCATGGGGAGTATTAGATAAGCCCGATTGGAAAATTGCTTTTTCTGTGGATTTTACAGAAGCACAAGAAGTAACCGGGTATATAAAAATGATACAAAACGGTTCCGGATATAATGAAGTGTTCGGATTGTCGCCATATCAACTATTGGCAAATAATAATGCGCCAAATAGTTTTACACAAAAAAACATGTGTGCTGCAATGAAAAGTACGGTTGAAACAATACACTTTTTTAAGCCGGAAATTTTAGTTTGTTTTATTTCGCAACCGGAAAGGGCACAATATGCAACCGATACAATAACGCCGCCATATAGTAAATCGCAGGACGATTTATTTAATATGGCTGAAATATCAATCAGAATGGAAGATACATGTAAAAGATTGGGTATTCCTTTTGTTGACGGTCATTCCATTGGTTGTACTATGTGGAGTTTAGACGTGTACGAATACGATAAATTACACTTAAATTCCTATGGAAAAGAGATATTATGTAGGCTGATAGCTAAAACATTAAATATGTATTAAAATGAAAAAGATTATTTACAACAGCAAATTAGCCCATTTAATATTATGGGCTAATTACACAACAATAACTTTGACGGCATTTGTTTTTACTGAATTTAAGGACAAAACGGAAATGCCTCAAAGTGTACGCAATCACGAATGTACGCACGCCCGTCAGTGGATAGAAATGTTTTTTGCCGGATGGGTAATAATGTTTATATTGCAATTGATATTTGATATATCGGCATGGTGGTATATATTGCCGTTGTTTTCTTTTTATATTTGGTATGTTTTGGAATGGTTCTTTAAATCATTGTTCAAATTAAAGAACGCATACAAAGACATATCATTTGAAAAGGAGGCTAAAGCGTCAGAAAACGACAATTGTTATTTGGAAAATATGGGATATTTTGAATGGCTTAAATATTATGGAAAGAATTTTTAATTGGGAACAATGGCGTATTATCGCCATTTCCACGGTTAGCCCGTTATTTGGGTATGTAACCCCGACAAAAGGTTTTGTTTATGCGTTAGTAGTAATGTTTGCGTTCAATATTTGGGCGGGTATGAGGGCGGACGGCGTGGCGATTGTGCGATGCAAAAACTTTTCGTTCCGTAAGTTCAAAAACGCATTGTGCGAATTTCTGTTGTATCTGTTTATCGTGGAGGCGATTTTTGTAATAATGAAAAATTGCGGCGATGAAAATGCGGCGGTTATCGTGGTAAAATCACTAACATACGTGTTTATGTATGTGTATTTGCAAAATGCGTTCCGCAATCTGGTTATTGCGTACCCCCGGAATTTGGCGTTACGTATTATTTACCATGTTATCCGTTTGGAGTTTACAAGGGCTTTGCCGTCGCATTTGCAACCGATAATTGACAGATTGGAAAAAGAATTTGGGGACGACCCCGACAAAAACAATAAAAAGAAAGGAGAAAACGAAAATGAGTAAATAAATAATTATATTTGCAACGGGGATAGGCGGAGTAATTAACCGGCCGAAAGGGCAAGCCAACAGCCCGTCCCCGTTTCTTATTTGTTGGCAGTTCTTAAAAGTTGGCAATTATGGAAAATGAGATTTGGAAAGATGTTCCCGGATATGATGGGTATTATCAAGTTAGTAATTATGGGCATGTTAAATCATTGAGCAGACAAATAGTTGTAAGAGGAAATACACGTTTATTGCATAATGATAGATTTATAAAAATAAGCAAATATAATAACGGATATTGCTTTGTAACATTATCTAAAAATGGGAAAAATGAACAAATATTACTGCATAGATTGGTAATGAAAACATTTGTTGGTAATTCTAAATTGGAAGTAAATCATAAAGACGGGAATAAAGAAAATAACAACATTAATAATTTGGAATATGTAACCCATAGCGAAAACCAATTTCATTCTTTCAGAGTTCTAAAAAGGAATCCGGTTAAAGCATGGTTAGGAAAGAGAGGGGAAAAACATAATAAATCAATAGGAGTAATTGCGTATAATACAATTACAAATGAAAAAAAAAGATATGGTTCCATGAGAATAGCAGAAGAAAAAACAAGTATAAGCAGGGTTACAATAAGAAAATATATAAATAAAAACAAACCATATAAAAACATTTTATTCTATGAATCAAAAAACAATAATTCTTGAAAACGGGCATGGTTCGCAGACCCCCGGAAAACGTTCCCCCATTTGGGGCGACGGTTCCCAATTGTTAGAATGGGAGTTTAACCGTGATATTGTACGCCGTATTGCGGCGATGTTGAAAGCGGAGGGAATAAAGTTTGAAATTTTGGTACCGGAGGACAACGACGTATCATTACCGGAACGTTGCCGCCGTGCTAACGTGATATATGACGATTGCGGGCAGAACGCCGTATTGTTCAGCATACACGGGAACGCCGGAGGCGGCACCGGATGGGAATGTTATACAAGCGTCGGCAAAACGAAAGCCGATGAAATTGCAACCGTCCTTTGTAATGAGGCAGAAAAGGAGTTTGCCCCGGATGGTTGGAAAATGCGTTTCGACCATTGCGACGGCGACCCGGACAAAGAAAGCCAATTTTATATTCTGAAACATACGGTTTGCCCGGCGGTATTATCTGAAAATTTCTTTTTTGATAATGAAAAGGATTGCCGTTTTATGATGAGCGACGACGGAAAAGAAAGGATTGCAAAGGTACATTTTGAAGCAATAAAGAAAATTGTATGAAAAAGTATTTGATTTGGGCGGCAATTGCGATGGTAGTTGCCGCCGTTGCAACAATATGGGTGCAACGAACGAAAATTGAAAAATTGACGGACGAACGGAACAGATACCGGGGAAATACAGAAACATTGTTGCAGGACGTCGAAACGTACAAAACAAAGGATAGTTTGAACGCCGCAAAAGTCGGGGTTTTGGAACTGAAATTGTCAGAGTTTGAAAGATACCGGGCGAGCGATGCGGAGTTGATAAAGACGTTGCAGACAAAGAACCGGGAGTTGGAAGCCGTTACAACGGCACAAATGGAAACAATAACCAAATTACGTGGAACCGTACGGGACAGCGTTGTATATTTGCCCGGCGATACGGTTACGACCGTTGTACGTTGTATTGAGTATTCCGACAAATGGGTTGACTTTGACGGATGTATTATAAATAATACGTTTTCGGGCAAAATTATAACACGGGATAGCCTTTTAATAACGGAAACTGTGCAATATAAGCGTTGGTTAGGTTTTTTATGGAAAACCAAGAAAATAAAGAACCGGGAAATTGATGTTATCAGCAGGAACCCGCATACAAAAATAATGGGGGTTGAATATATAGAGATTGAAAAATGAGTATTTTTGTATCAAATACTTTTTCATTCCATTTATAAGATTGTTTTTAAGGATTAGCCGGGTTTTCCCCGGCTTTTTTAGTTTTGCCCATTTTTAGCCCCGTAGCGGGCTTTTCTTTCCCGGATGGATAAATTACACATTTCGCCCGAAAAAGTGGCTTAAATCGAAAATTCGACCAAAATAACTATCTTTTGAACCAAAAACAGAATTTTTTGCCATTTTCCGATAAAATAAAAAGAAATTCTTTTGGTAATTAAAATAAAGGTTGTATATTTGCATTGTCAAACAACAACGACGGGGCGTTTACCCCGAACAATTAAAAGAAAATCAAAATGGCAACAACAATTTACAACGGTTTATTATACACAACAAAAGAAATTAATCGCAATTTCCGCATTAAAATCAACGGTATTGTTGACGGTAAAAAGGTTAACAAGTTGGTAGGCGTTAAAGGATTGATTGAATTGATTGGCGTTGAAATGGCTAATAAGATGTTGCGCCGTGCATTTAATGGCACCGATGATAAAACCGTTTGCAAATTGCGCAGAGGAATAAAGATAAGTTTCTATGTTAAATAATATCCGACCGGGCGGGTTCCCGGAACCAAATACAAATTCGTATGAGTTCAGAAAAAAGAAACAAATTAAGTGAGATTTTCAAATTGGCGTGGCAGTTCGTAAAACGCAATGGTTATAAACTTTCAGAGGCTTTAAAATGTGCATGGTTGAACATTAAGTTGAAAGCCGAAATGAAAAAACGAATTGTAAAATTCTACTTTCAGAAAATAGACGGTTCATTGCGTGAGGCATACGGAACAATGAACCCGGACATAATCCCGGCACCAACCGGAACCCGTAAACCAGCCGACACGGTTCAAACCTATTTCGACACCGAAAAGCAGGAATATAGATGTTTCAAAAAAGCTAATTTAATTCGTATTGCATAAACAACGCCGGGGGAAACCCCGGCATAAAATAACAAAGACATGGAAAAGTACATTTTGACAAAGACCCAAAAGGGCAAAAAATACTTATATGAAGTTAAGGACGAAAACGGAAACGTTGTTTCAAAAAGGACGTCAACCCGTGATTATGTGGCGTGCAGCGTTAGCGGCGAATTTTATTTTGGTCGTTTGGATTTGGTAGGAAAAGGAGATTACGGAAAGCGATTGGCAGGGGCGCAAAAACGGGCTAATTATTCAACGTCCGTATATATGGCAGACCGTGAGGCGGCATTGAAAGAGGCACGACAATGTATTGCGATAGAAAGGCGTTTAGGCAAATCCCCGGAATGGTTGGAAACATACAAAGCGGATTTTTATAAAAGCATAGACGAACGTTTCCCAACAGACCCGGAAACAATAGAAAAGAAAGTTTCTGAAATTATCGAATACGGAAAACAGATGTTGAACGGACTTACAATTGCATATTTGAAATAATAAACAGCCGGGGAGCAATCCCCGGTTTAATACTTAAAAGCCATGCGGTACGCATTAAGAAAGCAGGATAAAATAAAAGCAGTATTGGGAAAAGAATATTTGGAAAACAATATTCTGCAAAGCCTAAATAAATACTTTGGTAATAATGACGACGACCGGATATATTCAGACATTGAACCGGACGGGTACGTTACGGATTATGGCAACAAATACCCATTGTTGAGGATAAACGACGTTGCAAACAGCGACGCAATGTTAGAATTTGCCGTTATGGGGCAAATGTACGATGTATTGAATTTGTCTTATGTTGGTAGAATGAAAGGTTAAAATATGGACGTGATAATATTAATTTTCTTTGTATTATTAATTGCAACCCTATTATTGGGTATATGGCAAATAAAGAACCCTAAATTAAAAACCGCTGATGATTTAAGCGACGATTTGTGTTTATATTGTCCTTTGGATGATGGCGAAAAAGGAACCCACGGCGTCCCGAATGGATATATAAGTTGTGAGGGGCGTTGTTGCCAAGAAGCGTATGAAATGTATATTGAGGAATGGACGGAATAACAAATTGTATGGAAAGTATAATAATAAAAGAAATTGAAATGATGTTGGAATTACCTATGCACGAAAGACAAAAAGCGTATTTCCAAGACTTATTAAACGCTGCAAAGCCCGTTAAAATTGTTCCGGCGGCTGATGTATTAGAGGATTACGAATTGGATTACATACGGCACGTAATTAAGCCAAAGCCGAAAGAATGTTATCGAAATTCCCATTTACTTTGCGAGGCGTTCCCGGAACGGATTCTTTATTGTGAGGGAAAAACAAACGTCCCAATACCGATTGACCATGCGTTTAACAAGGTCGGCGACGCATATATTGATATAACATTTGAATTTGCGTTGCATGAAAACCCGTCAATATATGAGTACGTAACATTTGGCGAGTACGACGCAAAGACCATACGAAAAGCAGTATTGGAAACCGGATATTACGGCGAAATTTACAAATGGTTGTATTATCAGAGTAAGAAATAAAAAGCCCCCCGGCGTCATAAATCAATATGCACCGGGGGAATTTTACGCAGTAACCGAGAGCGATATTTGGTTGATGCGGTACCACAAAAATATATTGTTTGCCGTAAATTGCAAAACAACCCGCAAAAATAAATTTGAAATAAAAGTATTTATTTTTGGTAATTAAAGAAATATTTGTACCTTTGCATTGAAGTTAAGCCCACGCACGGGGATAGTGCGAAATAATATGAATATCAGAAAAGACAAAGAATTGAACATTTTGGCGAAAGCAGCCGGAAAGAAAGCAACAGAAGTTGAAACAATCATTGTAAACCAATTAATCCAAAAGGAAATGATACAAGACGACCCGGAATTTTGGGGATGCACTTTGTTTGATAGTATCGAACGTGACGTTCCGGTTTCTGATGTTGTCGGCATTATCAAAGCAACCGGAATTTCGGTTGTACGTTCCGAACATTTGGACGCATTTCTGAATTTGGTATTGGTCGGAAAAGGAGATTGCCCGGTATGTGGCGGAGAAATGGAAGTTACCGACGCCGATTATAAATGTTGCGGCGGCGATGGGTATTTAACCCCGTATGAATACGAACCGATATTTGAGGAAAAAACCTGCAAACATTGCGGGCATGTAGAGTAATAACCATAAAAATAAAACAATATGAAATTGAGAGTAAATGAAGCAATCGCCCGTTCCGAGGCGAACGGAAAAAAGGTATTGAAAAAGGATATTGCAGCCCGTTTATTTGAGGGCGCAAGCGAAAGCGCACAGCAGGTAAATATGACAAATCTTTGCAACGGGACAACCAAAAGGATTGTTCCGGAATGGGTAGTAATAATTTGCGAAATGTGCGGTTGTTCCGCCGATTATCTGTTTGGAATGGAGGATTAAAACCATGAAAAAGAAGTTTATCGAAAAAATGGAAAAGATGGTTGATGTTTTCTTTTCCGATGCGTGGCAAGCAAAGGTTTTTGCAATGATATTTAGCATTTTCGGAGTAATATGTTTTATTGCCGGATTTTGGAATTATATCCATTTTTTGTTTTCTGCAATGTGTGGATTAATGGTTTATGTATTGTTTAACGAATTAAAGAGCAAATAACATGAGAGCGAAAAAGAAACAGCCGGAAAACCCGGAAAAAAGTATTGCAAACACAATGGGTAACGCAGTAAATGCGGTTAAGAAGTTGGCGGAAGCAATGGGACAATTGCCCGCCGATAAATTCCCGGAAATAAACGATGAACAACAGATTGGCCCCGGATTGGATGCCGTCGAAATAGAACAGCCCGCCGGGGCTTTTGAAATTGTGCCGGGCATGACGGTTGAGGAAATGACGGCAATGTTCTTTGATGGCGCATTAATCGAACCGCCGTATAAAGTATGGCAGCTAAACAGCAAAGGACACCGATATTATTACAAGTTTGACGACAACGGAACCCCGGAATTTTATCCGTCAGTTACAACCATATTATCGCAGACAATGCCAAAATCGGAATTTCTGATTAAATGGATTGCCGACAAAGGTATTGACGAGGCGGAACGATACAAAGCAGAACGGGCGGCGTATGGTACATTTATGCACGCCCAATTTGAGGAACTTATAATTAACCGGGTTTATGATTTGGACGGATTGAAAGCCAAATTGAAAGATTATATTGATAACAACAAATTGCCAGCCGATTTCATTTATTACGCTGATGATTTCAAAAAGGACATATTGGCATTTGCGCAATTTGTTTTGGATTATGACGTTAAACCGTTAGCCGTGGAAATTGCGTTGGTACACCCCGTTCATAATTACGCCGGAATGATTGATTTACCGTGTACGATGTTATCAAAGCCCGGTTCAAAAGAATACATAAACGCAATTGTGGATTTCAAAAGCGGGCGCAAAGGATTTTACGAAGAAGCGGAAATTCAGTTGCATTTATATGCGATGATGTGGAACGAAAATTTCCCGGATATTCCGATTGACCGTGTTTTCAATTTCAGCCCGAAAGATTGGCGAAAGAAACCGACGTACAATTTGAAAGACCAAACAGACAGCCCGAACGCAAAGAAAATCCCGTATCTTTTGGAGTTGGCAGCAATTGAGGACGAAAAACGGGATAATACATTTACGGCGGTTTCCGGGGAAATATCATTGGATAACGAACCGGATTTGACAAACAATATTGTTTCGCTGACGTTGGCGGAACTTGTTAAAAGCAAAGCCCCGGCGGAAAAGAAAAAGCCGGAACCGGAAAAAGCCGTTACCGTTGAGGATTTGAAGAAAGACCCGGAACCCGAACCACAGCCGGAACAGAATGTTATCAGTTGCGAAAAGTTTATTGATTTGATAAACAACGACGACGACAATTATTCATTATGCCAAACAACAGATATTGGGAACACATACGGCGTAAAATTGGTTGACGAGGGCTTTAATTTAGACCAATACAGATGGTACAGCATAGCAACCAATATTTATAAATGTTCTGACGGGTTTGTTAAAGTGACCGGAACGTTTCAAAGTTTTTCAGAAATGCAGGGTTGGTCGGATATAGACGTACATTCAGAGGCGGAAAAATTGCAGGGAAAAGAATTGCAAGCGTTTGAATTGAGAATGAAAGCGTATGAAATAGAAAATGCCACGGAACAACAGCCGGAACCCGAACCACAACCGGAACCGGAGGAAAAGAAAACCAAGACCGTAAAGAGAACCACACGAAAAACGGCAAAAACGGCGGAAAACAAGCCCGTCAAGGAAAAGAAAACCGCAAAACGTACAATTACACCAAAAAAAGAAAAAGTGGCTAAAATCGAAGAAAAACAGCCTAAAAAGCCGGAACCCGTGACAAAGAAAGATTTGTTGAATACTGAAATTAATATTTGATTATGAAAGGACGTATAAACATAAACAGACCAACCACCGGCATACAACGTGTTGTTTTGCCACGTGTGGGGTTTATCAAAGTAGGGTATAAGGAGAAAGCAACCAACGGAAAAGAATATCCAAAAAGTGTTGACTATTTTATTGCTAGTGGAAAGTATGCCGGATTGTTTACCAAAGCATACGGCGAAAAGCCGCAAACTATTCAAATAATTTTCCCGGATGATTGCCCGGAAAAGGTATGTAACGAAATGTACGAATACCGGGACGACGACGGGCGACGCATAGCATACGGCGATGGGGAAACGTTCTTTGTATGGAACGGAAAACAATATGCACAATACAGTACAAAGGATTATCCTAATTTGATGGCAGGGGTTACGGAAAAGCACCCAAACCGGGCTGTTAAGAATGGCGGCGACGGATGGATTGTAACGTTAACCGTAACTTTTATTATTCCGTTGGTTCGTGGAGTTGGCGGGGTATGGCAATTCACGACAAAGGGTACGGCGTCAACAATACCCAATATCCGTGATACATTCGACGCAATATTGCAAGAAAAGGGATTTGTAAAAGGAATTATCTTTGATATGAATGTACAATTTGCAGTTTCTCAAAAGCCCGGCGACCGTTCCCGTTATCCGGTTGTTACGATTGTTCCAAACGAAAGTGAGGGAAATTTGTTTGCGGTAAAAGAAGCATTTAAGCCCGTACAGTTGTTGGAATAAAAAAAAAGTATTATATTTGTGGCGTAAAAAATCGACCGTTACCGATTGAAAGATATTTGCTAATTAGCTACAAAGCCCCTTTTAGATGTGTAACGGCTCTAATTGGGGCTTTTCTTTTTTAATTATGACTTACAATATTTTGATTGACCAAAGATTCGCCGTTGCAAATGAACTGACTATTGTTCAAACAACAACGCTTGCAGCGTGTATGACATTGCCAACGTGGACTAATACAATTACGGTTGATGGCATTGTTTGGTATCAATATTCGGAAACAAAAATGGTAGATGATTTTCCGTTGCTTTTTTCAATCCCTAAAAGAGTTTACAAAAACATTAAAGAACTTGCAGACAGAGGATTTATTGAGTTGAGTTCTTTTGGGAAAACAAAGTATCTAAGATTTACAGAAAAATGTAAAACATGGAACAGAAGCGAAACGGACTTTAATCAGTCCGAAAACGGACTACAAGACTATAATATTAATATACAGCAGTCCGAAAACGGACTAAACAACAGTCCGAAAACGGACTTTAATCAGTCCGAAAACGGACTACAAGACTATAATATTAATAATAATAATATTAATAATACTATGAAGAAAGAGGCTAAAGCCTCAAAAGAAAATCCAAACGGATTTTCACAAGACAATTTTTCAAACGAAGAAAAAACAGTTAAAGCAAGTATTGTTTATGGGTTTACCCCGGAATTGTTGGACGTCAGAAAACAAGTAATTGATAAAGTTGATAATTACTTTGCAAAACTTGTATTCCCATTTGATAGCGATGAATTTAAACGGAACTTTTATATTTTGATGTGTCAACCGAAATGGAGAACGTCGCAAAAGAGTTTTTCAGCGATACAAGCAAACTTAAATGGTTTGAGTAAATACCCGGAAGAATTTGCGCTGATTCTGATAAAAGAAAGCATTTCAAAAGGTTGGGCGGCGTTAGAATATGATTCAACCCCCGAAAAATACGAAAAATGGGAAAAAATGAAACGTTCCGTAAAGACAGAGCAGCAAAGCAGCAAAGAAATTGCGGATATGATGAAGTATTTAAACAATGATTTTGATTGATATGGGAGCTATTGAAAAAAAAGAAAATACGGCTTTAGAAATATATAATACCAAGCCCGGAACAAAAGCCATTGAAGTACGCCGTAGAATGATGCAATTGCCGGAGGTTGCCAAAGCATTAAACCCAGTTGAAAAATATGTTTTCGCAGCGTCAACAAAAACACCAATTGCGGAAATTGACGATGCAAAATTAGTTGAAAATCTTTCGTTGTTGTTTAAGCGTATAGCAATGGACGTTGGTTATATAATACCACAGAATGAAAATGATTGGAATTATATACAATCCCGGTTGTTGGATATTCTGAAACGTTATCACTCTGATATGACGTTGGCGGATATTAAGATAGCTTTTGAGTTGGCGACGACCGGGGAATTAGACGAATTTTTGCCGAAAGATAAACACGGGAACCCGGATAAAAATCATTATCAGCAATTCAATGCGGATTATCTTTCAAAGATATTGAACGCATACAAGCGAAAACAGAACGTCGTAATTGACAAAGCGTTTAAAGTATTGCCGGAACCAAAAGGCGAAATGACGCCGCAGCAAATACGGCAATTTGAGATACAAAGACAATGGCGGAACCGTTATATTTTCCTTTGCTACAAATACACCGGGAAATTAATATTGGGGCTAACTGATGATATGTTTTTGTATGAATGGTTGCAAAAATGCGGGTTGGCTGATGATGTACAAGTTAAAGAGGACGACCGAAAAGAAGCGTTTGCCCGGTATATGCAGCGTGTAGCCCGTGGAATGATAAACCAATATACAGCGTTTCAAGTTCGCCGAAAAGGAACCGAAAGCCCGGAAATTGATTTTACGGCGTTTGAGGTTGCCCGGAAAAAGGAGATTATAAAAGCATTTGACCGGATGATTGCCGAGGAAATGCAAGTTGATAACTACATGAAGTTTTAAATATGGAACTATTTATTGTTTGCTTTATAATTGGCGTAATAGGTTATTTTACAAAAG
>OBWW01000462.1_pt1 | contig 31595 bp, 41 predicted proteins | sample 1538091 | NCBI WGS metagenome assembly OBWW01 (sample SAMEA2580125, study PRJEB22360) | human gut metagenome | biome: human gut; feature: human-associated habitat; material: faeces | place: Denmark | collected 2008/2010 | reverse complement strand
GCACGCGAGGATAGCTTGTAGATACTTGGCTCAGTAGAGCCATTGAGCAAGAAGCCCCCACTTCAAAATCAGAGATTAAGTGGTGGGAGCATGTCACGTGAGGAATGCCATACCCGATTATACGCAATGGGAGGTCGCGCAGGAGAAGAATACGGAGAAATATTGAAAGAAAACAAACTATGAAATGAGGTGACATTTATGATGAAAAACGAAGCGGGAGTAAGAATCGAAGAAATGCTGTGTCAGCTGGCCGATGCGACGCGCATCGACGGAGAGATCTGGCGTGCAGCGTATACTCTGGAAGACAAAATCGCGAAGAACATCCTGCGTGAGTGGATCGAGGATCTGGGGCTTGAATACAGAGAGGACGCGATCGGTAACGTGTATGGACGGCTTCCGGGGACAGAACCTGGAACCATACTGACGGGATCCCACCTGGATACCGTAAAGAACGGTGGAAAATATGATGGTGCACTGGGCGTTGTGACCGGTGTGGCAGCGCTGGGATACCTCAAACAGTCGGGCTTCGTTCCGAAATACAGCCTGGAAGTGGGTGGCCTGATGGAGGAAGAGGGCAGTCGTTTTCCATCCGGCTGTCAGGGGAGCCGCGCAATCTGTGGCACGCTGAAAGAAGAGGATCTCGAGGAGCTCAGCCGTGATGGCGTCACACTTCGTGAAGCACTGGTATCTGCCGGGTATCAGACGGAAGCGCTGAAAAACGTGAAACGTGACGATATTCGAGCAATCGTAGAATTGCATATCGAACAGGGACCGGTGCTTGAAAGCGAGCAGAAGCAGATCGGTATTGTGGACAGTATCGTCGGTATCGTCAACTATGAGCTGACCATTCAGGGAAGCCAGAACCATGCAGGTACCACCTCGATGCCTTTACGGCACGATCCTGTGGTAGCTGCTGCGGAATTTATCACAGAGTCTACCCGTCAGATGATGGCGCAGGCCCCTTCTGCCACCCTTACCTATGGCGCGATACAGGTATTTCCTGGAATGCAGAATGTCATTGCAGATCGAGTGGATCTGCTCATCGATCTGCGCGATGGTAGCAATGAGGAACTGCTTCAAGATGTGGTTCTTCTGAAACGTGTACTGGAATCCATCGAACGCAAGGGCTTTCAGACCCAGCTTCGACAGAATGACTGGCTGGAGTCCGTACAGATGGATCCGAACGTGATTCGGGTGATCGAGCGGCACTGTGAAGAGAAACATCTCGCGTATAAGCATATGAACAGCGGCGCCGGACACGACTCGATGGTATTCGGAAAGCATTTCCCGACCGCGATGATCTTCGTGCCGAGTATCGGAGGTATCAGCCATAATCCGGCAGAAGCCACCGCTGTAGCGGATATACAGACTGGTTTTGAACTGCTTTGTGACGTGTTAAAAGAATTATCAGCTCAAACCTTTTTATCATGGTAAGTTTTATTACATTGCTAATGATAATAAAGCCTTTAGTAAAGAACTGTTTCATATGACTGATACATATGTTATTGACGTACAGGATCCAGGAAATGCATTGGATGCGCTGATGTTTGTACTGGCAATCGATGCAGAAAAATGTTCCAGAAATTAAATAATTGATCTTGTTACTGTAATTATTCGGAGGATGAAGCATGGGATTATTCAAAAAGAAAATCGTGAAAAAAACATATGACCGAGAACATATGAAACCAGTTATTCGTGCAAGCATTTGTACCGGGGAAGAAGTAGCAGGATTCAAAGACATACGGACCGGAAAAATCGAAGAAATCATGCTGATCAGATCGCCGGAGGAGCTAGAAAGATTCAAAGAGATATATGAGATAACAGAGGAAATCTCAAAAGAATATTAGACATCTTCTGGGTCGTGGATGAACGCCAGGTATTCGTCTGTAAGCTTATAGGGAAAAAGGAGTTATTTTATAAAGGTGATGAAAATTACTTACTCATATATGTTTATCATGATCAGACTTATAATCTGGATAATGGCACCCAAGTCGATACATTGCTATCTAACGATAGTGGTGTAGCATTTATTGTCAAAACAAAGGAAGGCACCATTTATCATGCCGGTGACTTAAATGACTGGTATTGGGATGGTGAGCCAAAAGCTGATAACCAGAGACTTACTTCAGCATATCGTGCGGAGATCAGGAAAATCAAGGGTATGCATTTTGATGCTGCATTTGTCCCTTTAGATCCGAGACAGGGAAATCACTATGCCGACGGGATCCTGTATTTCCTTAAAAATGTAGATTGCAATGTCATTTTTCCAATGCATTACTGGAATGATGCCAATGTAATTAAGCGGTTTATTACAGAATATCCGCAATATAAATCACGTATTAAAAACACAGAATGTGCAAAAGGAGAAGAATTATGAAGTTTAAGATGATTCACGAAAACTACAATGTATCAGACCTGGACCGATCTATTAAATTTTACAACGAGGCCCTTGATCTGCACGAAGTGAGAAGAAAGACTACCGATGATTTTATCATTGTGTATTTGAGCAATGATGTAAGTGATTTTGAGTTGGAACTTACCTGGCTTAAAGATCATCCACAGCCATATAATCTGGGTGAATGCGAATTCCACCTGGCATTCCAGGCAGAGGATTACGAGGCAGCGCATAAGAAGCATGAAGAGATGGGATGCATTTGTTTCGAAAATGAAGCAATGGGAATCTATTTCATTGTAGATCCAGATGGATACTGGCTTGAGATACTGCCGTAAAGCTGGTGTATATTGGGAATTTTAAAATCACCTTCAGATTATAAAAAAATAGTCTGAAGGTGATTTTTTCAAATATCTTTAAATGTTGTTTCTCTTTGGAAGTGATTGTTTGTTGTTTACGTGAGAAGGTATTTTATGCTTATTTTCCAAATGTATTACTGGATTTAGCAGCAGCTTTAGCTGCCATGGTGTTGGTGGACTCAAACAAGGAAGTTGTCGGTGCGACCGGACACATCAGTACCCGTCCTGTTCCGCGGTAAACATTTACCAGGCCTTCTCCACTAACCGCTGATCCTACAAGTGTTTTGGTTGATCGTTCTACGGTAAATTCAAGGTTTGATGACCAGCATACGGCAAGGTTTCCATCAATTTTCAGTTCATCATTTTCCAATATGACTTCAATCAATTCATCTTCGGGAACATTAGACTCCAGTGCAGCTATACCATTTCCCTGCAAACTCAGATTAAACAGACCTTCGCCACCTAGTACAGCTGATGAAAGGTTCTTTCTGGCTACAACTTTACTTTTTACATTTGCATCACAAGCCAGGAACATGCCATCTTCAATTGTCATTCCGGCCGAGCCCCACTTGCCAACATCTGCAAGAATAATGTATTTATATGTTGGTTCCAGTACCAGACAGCCTTCGCCAACATATTCCGGTTTAACTGCGGTTTCTTTTGTAACCGCACCCTTGAGTGCCTTTCCAAGGAAATCTCCGATACCTTTTACACCAGATGTGGCTTGTACATTACCACCCATCCATTGCATGGCACCAGCCTGGATAATAGCTGAATGGTCTTTATCAATATCAATAACAACCTGTCTTCTTCTGACATTCATTTTACTCATGAAATACTCATTCATTGCATTCATAGGTGAAACGCTGGCATCCTGCACATATTCAAGCACATGGAAGTTTCCGATACTTTTCGCATATTTTCTGTTTTCATTTTGTAAGTTTTCAATTCGCATAGCATAATCTCCCTTTTAATAATAATCTATGATGTTGCTCGGATATGCTTATTATAAAAGAGTCAGCATAGATAGAAAACAATTCGTGCAGAGAAATATAAAGAGAGAATTCTCAAAATTCGAGAAATATAAAGATGCAATTCCTCATGGTGGATGTGTATTATGAAAAATAAATTTGTTATAGTGACAATATCAACAAAAAAGCAGAATGTAAATGGGGTGATCAGATGGAAGCAGCACAGAGAATTCGATTAATCCGGATAATAGAAAAGATGGAGAAAAATCCGGCATTCAGTAATAAGCTTGGTATAAAGAACACATCTGAATATTTATTAGAAAAAGAACAGAAAAGATGAAAGACGCATATCAAAATGAGTTTCAGAAGGAGAAAAAAATGTTATCGTTATTATTTGCAATTTGTATGATTTGGTTTGTTGGAAAATTTTTTATATTTGGATTAAAAGCATCTTGGGGAATTATGAAATTACTTTGTACAGTTATTTTCTTTCCGGTGATATTGATTGGTATGGTTATAGGTGGACTGATGTACATTGCTTTCCCATTATTGATCATCGGTGGCATTATAGCATTGGTGACATCACATTCATAATGGATCAGGAGGAAAACAGAAAGTATCGTCAATCAATTACAGCGTATGTAAAGGAAAAGGCAATGAGTCAGAAATGGTTCATTGCCTTTTGTCGCGTTATGGATTATTTCAATTTTTCTTTCTCGGCATTTAAGAGCTCAAGATTAAGCCCCTGTTCTCCGGCTGTCTTATCTACCCAAAGATTCAAAGAGTCTATGGCTAAAGAAATTTCATCAAGTTTTTTACTGATATAAGCAAAATCTTTCATTTCATCATCGCTGATCTTACCGTCACGGGCAATCTGGATCAGACGACCAGTAAGAGGATTGATTTCATTTAGACTGGCAATTGTCTCCAAAATAATATTTGACAGATCGGTCACTTCTACTTCCGGAACATAACGATAGCCGATTTCGCATTTGTGAGAGCAATAATAATTGCAAAGATCTGGTCTTTTATAGGCATCTGCCATCTGGAGGATATCATAAGGTGTAGGTTCTTGTGTTTCATATTCAAATTTTTCAATTTTTGAATCAGAGACAGCATCCATTTTTTCACTGGCCTCTGCTCTTGTAAGACCTGCCGCTTCTCGGCAAAGCTGGTAAATTGTTTTGTTTTCTCTGGTGGATTGTTTACCCATGAGAATTTCCTCCCCGTATATCGCTAAACATGAGGATTATCAATATTTAAGTCCTCATGCAAGACGTGTATTTCTTGTATAGAGTTTATTATACTTGAATTATCAATTAACAACAAGCTTAATAATGAACATGAAGTCAAAAAGAGTGAAAGAGGAAAGAGAGGTTACAGAATGAGAAAAACAAGAAGTGATTGTAGAGTAGGAACATTTGAAAAGAAGAATGGATTACCACCAGGGACAGTAAAAAAGCCAAAAACACCGTCCCCCAGTATTCAGATCTTTGATATAGGAGTTATTTGAGATGTTATCAAATGTTTTATAATGGAGGAATTAAATTGATTAATGAAAAGATGGAAAAAATTAAAATTACAATTAAAAATGTTATATATGAATTCTTTCCGCCATATTACTTAAATTATGTCTTTTCTGGAAAAATCACACTGGATGATATTGCTATGCAGGTATTGATGGAATGTTGTAAGTATGCATATGATTGCACTGCTGAAAAGCACTCTCTTCGTTATTATATTGAATTGAATGGATTAGATATTGACAATGATAGAATGATGTTGCAGCGAACAGTGCAAAAAATAAATAAGTTCAGACAGGTAGAGTATAATATTCGAAAAGAGCAGATTGGAATTGAGATTAAAGAATTGCAACCTAAAGATATGAAAAGTATAGATGATAAACTTTTAGGTTATGAGTTTAATGAATTTCAGTTCTGGGAAATAAATAATGTTCATGATTTAAAATTGATTGATGATATTATATGTGGAAAAATATTCAAAAAGAACTATACAACAGATAAATTCAAAATGGCCGCCGAAGAGTATGACAATACGGTTTTGAGTATGATTTCATATGTTGGTGGAGGGGACAAGAGAGCTTTCTTTTCATCATTGGCTCTTTTTACATTAGAATGGAAATATGCATTTGATTTTTACTATAAAGTTGCTGAGGAAATGGATAAAAAGAATGCTAAGTTTAAACCAGACCTAAAAACACGATGTTCATTATTCTGTGGTCCAGTAGGAATTACTTCATGTTTAATTCCTAGACATCAATATTTGATTGGCGGAACGATACATACAGATAGCAGAATGATGCTTTTGCGAGATAAGTTTGTACAAGAATTCGTGAGTTCATCAGAAGAAGAATTTAAACGTTTCTCTTTACAGTATGCAGAAGCTATTGTACTTGTGTCAGCTATGCTTACTCATATGACTTATCAAGATATCAATATCAGAGAGTGGTTTAAAGTGAATAGCACTTTACAAGACTGGACTGATATTACGAGAGAGTATAATGTTGCTCTATGTTTTGCCAAGAATAAAGCGTGGACAAATAAACGTATTAGATATGTGAAAAAAATTTACGAAAGCATTTATAGCATAATTTGAAAATCCCGATATTCGTTCTTAATACTAAATAATCAATAGATGTAGAATCGATTCATAAAAATCAAGGAGGTAATTCGTATGAAGAACGAATCAAAAGGAAACTTTATGGGTTACTGATTATATGAAAGGCGGTGCAGTGGCATGAGAAGATCAAACGAAGAGAAGAAACTGTTAACAAAACTAGAAAGTGGTATTTTGGATGGGATGGTAGGTGACGAGAAGGTATACCATGGATATAAAGATGTATATTGTGGAAAATACATCAAAAATGGAGAGCCGGTGTCTTATCGTGAAGGTGAGTCTACCCGTTTCTTTAATGGCAAAGAAAATGAAAGAATACCAGGAAAGAGAACTGAAGAACGTTATGATACAGATGATCGAAAACTTGAATTTCTTCAGAGATATGGTTGGTTGATTGATGATTCAGATGTTAGAGCATATAGTGCTAAATTCAAACTTAAGAAAAAGTAAAGTTACAAATGAAGATGTTATTATTAGTAATGTGAACTATCAGGTTTACTCCTCGAAGATCGCACTAAAATAGCTAATTCAAAAAACAAATTGTTTTACATGAAACCAAGTAAATATCAAATTTAAAAAAGGAGAAAGAACAATATGAACAAACAGGAAATCAACGAATTTATTGAAAAAATGGAAGAGGTAGGTGATGTTTGGACGGAAGAGCAGGTAAATGATGTGTATGGTGACAGTAGCTTTGAGGAGGCATTAGCTGATAGACAATCCAGTCTTGACCATATGTCCGACATCATAAGTAAAGTTATCGACAAATAATAAAAGAAAAAATCAATAGTATTTGTAAGGGCGTCAGTGGAGTTATTTCCACTGGCGTTTTTGTTTTTTCTAATCTTTTTTCATTTCTCCCTAAACTTTCCCAAACTTTTTTGTATTTAGAAGTTGAGAAGGCTACAGATCAGAAATTCGGATCGAAAAGCCGACTCAAGACTTTGAAAATTGAATGAACTTGCCAGTCCGCCGGAGTCCTGCCAGATAGGATTCCGGATAAGTCCAAGGACAATCGGTCCGAGGATGAAAAGAAACAGAGGTTTGCATTGAAACATTGCTGTGGCGATGGCTTTCTGAGCAAAGCGGCGAATTAATAATGATACTCCCGAATGATGTCGGCCAGGAGGAGTGAGGATCCTGGAGACCATACACGATATGGCTGAGGCTGCCTGCGATGGCGCTAACGGACTGGGTGTTCCCTGAGATGGGATACACGTGTGAACAAGACAAACGAGCACTGTATGAAAAAAAGATTGCCCCGGTGTATTCCGGGGTAACTGACAATAGAAGTCGTGTGGCAGAGGGGAACTTTTGCCATACCCTTGTATTGCCAGTAAAAATAAGTGGCAAACGGAAAGGGGAAAAACAGATGAAGCCATATTTAAAAGCAGAAGAAATCAGAAAAGAGATCAGAGAACAGTTACCGGTGATTGATGAGGAGACCTTCAGAGAGCATTATTGTTCAGAATGTATGTATTATGCAGGAGGAATTAATAAGAAGGCCCGTTGCATGCAGCGTCAGTGTTTCTGGAATCAGGAAGAGGAACATTTTGCACCGGTATTAAGAAGGATGATTCCGATTCTTGATGAGGAATGCAGGCAGGCGGAGGAAAGGTATCTTGATGCCAAACGCAGAAGAGACGCCGTTCAAGAGATGTTCGCAGCGGAGCTTCTTATGGAACGTAGAAAAAAAGATCCTTGTTACAAATGCGCTTATAATCGCAATTCACCGTGTATTGGATTTTGTTATCAGCAGATGACAGCCCATCCTGTTGATCCGAATGAAAGACTTTAGGAAGGAGGAACCGCAATGAATGTAATTACACTTATTGGGAGACTTACCAGAGACCCAAGTTATAGTGAAGTCCAGAATGAGAAGGGAACACATCATATCGTTTCTTTCTATCTGGCAGTACCAAGAAATTATGGCAAGGAAGTGAACTACATCAAAGTAACTGCTTTTGGTGCGCAGGCAGATTTCGCAAACAAGTATTTCAGAAAAGGAAAGCGAGTTGCAGTAAGAGGTGAGCTGATGACAGGCAGCTACAAAGATGAAGAAACTGGAAAAAATATGAGAACCGCAGAAGTGACGGCAAATCGACTGGAATTTGCTGATGGTAAAGGCAATGGTTTTGCACCGGCACCGGATGAAGATGGTTTTATGAATATTCCGGAAGACTTAAACGAAGAATTACCATTTCGATAGGAGGAAAAATCAGTATGAGAAGCTGTCTGTGGATGCAAAGCTTCTGTATTCGCTTCTCTTGGACAGAAAGACAATGGCCAATATGAATGGCTGGATAGATCAGTATGGCACGGCCTATGTGATTTATCCGAAGAGTGAAATGAAGAAACACCTGAATACATCCAGATATCGTGTGGATATGGCACTGGAAGAGATGGAAAAATGTGGACAAATGGTTGTTGTGACGCAGCCGAATCCTGGAAGACCCTGCCAGATCTATGTGAAGGATATCACAGGAAATTATGAGGAAGATATGGAGGAAAACGCAATGTGCATGATGATGAAAGATTCAAATAATGAGAATGGAAAACAGAAGATGAGACCATGTATGGGCATTCCGGGAATGCATGGAATAGCAGTGGTTTTAGATGAGAAAGAGTTTTTGAAGCTTTTTGATATGGATGAAGAAGAGACAGAGCAGCCGAACGAAGAAACAGAAGAGATGGAAGATATGGAGTCGGATCTTGCTTATGATTATAGAGATAAAGAGTACTACTCCCTTCCACGCAAGGAGCAGAAAATGATGGATATGGTGTATTACGGTTATATTGATGAGAATGATGAGCCAAATGACGAGACAATCATGGAAGATTCAGCCTATCTTGGAAAGCAGATCGGTACATGGCTTGGAAATATTGCCATAAAGCATGGTGTTGATGTAGAGGCATTGCTGAGCTATATTCATGACCTTTATACAGCAGGAAAGAGGAATCAAATCAGATCCATTATGACATCACTTGCCTTATTGTGCGGTGGTCTGGATGAATATATTGATGCTATGCATTGTTGTGCAGGTTTTCCTAAGAAGCTGTTTTTAACAGGTGTGTGTTATTGCAGTAATAAAGTTGCAATGGATATGATTGGAGAAGAGGAACAGGAGTAGTGATGCTTGACCGTGTAAGTCTTTCCAGAAAGAATGGCTGGATCGATGGAAATGGAAATGTGTATATTCAGTTTACACTGGCGGAAATGATGGAATATTTCCATTGGACCAAGTACAGGGTTTATGAAATCCTGAAAGAACTGGATGTAGGTGAGAATGGGATCGGCTTGTGGAGAGAAAAAGAACCGGGTGTAATAAGCTCAATGTGATTTATGTGAAGAATTTTGCTTTGGTATTAAATCGTAACAGAGGTGCTCCGGAGTTCCGACCATCGGACACGAGTAATACTAATAAGAGTAAAACTGATATGAATAAGACTGATATAAGTGGGATTTCTGAAAATCCGCATTTGTATGGTACATTTCATAATGTCGTTCTGAAGGATCTGGAGATAAAAGAGCTGAAACGTCGTTTTCCCTATGATTGGAAAGACTGGATTGAGAAGATCTCGGCTTATATGAAATCAACTGGAAAATATTATCACAATCATTATGCAACAATCTGCATCTGGGCCGTGAAGGAACAAAAGCATATCACTGCGAAAAACTATGATGTGAAGGAACTGTCTGCCATGGTACAGCAGGTCAACGAGACCGAAGTATCTACAGAAGACTGCTTATCCGATCATGTCCATCACTATGACAGCAAAGAAGCTGTTATGGAAAATGCAGAGAAACGCGTATTCCGTTTTGAAAAAGAAAAGGCAGAAACAAAAGCTGCAAAGAAGAGTATTCATGATCGCCTTGGAGAAAAGAAACAGCAGAGCACTATGAAGAAAGCTGAGAAAGCTGTGGATAAGATCGTGAAGAAAGATAAAGGATAGGAACTGTAGAGCAGTTGTGAGTGGGAGTAAATTTGATGAATGATAGAAAAAAGTAAAAAATCAGTCACTAACCCTTGACATTAAAAATCTTCGCTGGTATTATAATGATAGGAAAATGCAAAAATCCAATCATGTGACAGGTGAGGAGGATAATTATAGATGCACTTTGATAAAAAAGATATTGAGATATATCTTCAGGGCGTGTGGGCTGCTATCGATGCTGAAAAGTATCAGTTTGCTCCTCGCCATAAAAATAGGGAGCTTTTAACTGATTATGTAATATCAGAAGAGATAGAACTAGATATTATAAAAAGTTTGACACCGATGGATTTTTCCACTGCCGTACCAAATGATCATAAAGGCATGGAACATGAGATATTATATATTTTCGGTAAAGATATAAATTTACTAGAACGATTTGGAGATAAGGAAAGAACAGTATCACTTTATATTAAGTTCAATAAAATTTCAGATCAGTATTTATTCGTTATTTCTTTCCACGAACAAGAGCACCCGTTATCGTATTATTTTAAATAGATATAGGAATCTTAGGAGGAAAATAAAATGGCAGGAAGAAGGAGGACATTTTGTATGGAGTGCAGAAAAGAGACAGCATATGCACTTCACAAAACACTAATAACTAAAACCATTCGAGAAAAGGAGTATCAGTTTTTAATTACCACAGCATACTGCAAAGAATGCGGATGTGAAGTAGGTGTAAAAGGAATCCTTGATTATAATGCAAAAGAGATTGATGAACAGTTTCGAAAAGCTGAAGGTATTATTTCAACTGATGAAATTGAAAAACTGGGTAAGATTTATAATTTAGGAAAAGCTCCACTGTCTATGGCATTGGGGTTTGGCGAAGTTACAATTACACGTTATCTTGCAGGACAGATTCCTTCAAAAGAATATTCGGATATAATGAGAGCTGCATTATCTAATACAAAGGTAATGCGTGAACTCTTAGAAAGCAACAGAGATAAACTTGCGGATGCAGCATATAGGAAAGCAGTGTCTGCGATAGAGGAACTGGATGCTTTATTTAGTGTACCATCTAAGATGTTGATGGTGATATCATATGTTTTTGAACAATTAGGAGAAGTAACACCATTAGCATTGCAAAAAATATTGTACTTTGTTCAGGGATTATATTTTTCGAAATATGAGATCCCATTGTTTGATGACAATTGCCAGGCCTGGGTGCATGGCCCTGTATATGCTGAGATTTATGATATGTTCAGTAGTTTCAGATACGATCCTATTGATGATCCGAGATTTGAGTTACTAAAAGGAAAGTCAACTAATCTTAATGAAAAAGAAAGAGAAGTGATTAATCTGGTTGTTAACACATTCGGAATATATGGTGGAAAGGTTCTCGAAAAAATAACACATAGAGAAAACCCATGGATTGATGCGCGTGAAGGTTACTTAGAGAACGAGCCGTCGCAGGAAGAAATCTCAAAAGAGGCAATTAAGGATTATTTTGTATCCGTAAGAACAAAGTATGATTTAAATACGGAGAGCGGTATTATGGACTATATTCATAATATGCTTGATCAGGCTTAGCTTGTTCAGACTTTTGTCTTTACAATAGAAAAAGCCGGGTATAACCACCGGCTGATCCCTTGCCAAAGCTTTATCTTTGACGTATTAACTTCGCACCTTAATAGTATCAAAGATATATTCCTTTAGCAAGGAGAACTTGCGAAAGGGGGAATAATATGGCAAAGACTGTCCATCATGGTGGTAAAGTTGGCGCTGCCGGTAAAACATTAGCTAGTAATTCTTCTAGCAAATCTGCAAAAAGTAAAGCAGGCACAACATTAGCAAACCATAAAAACACATGTCATAAATAATATGGCATAAATCCGTAGGATCTCATCGCTTTTTATTTGGTGAGATCCTATTTCGGTTATGGCCAATGAACAAATTAAGAAATACAGTTATGATGTGGTGGCGGTTTATATGACCAACATTGCAAAAAGGGAGGATATTATAATTATCTTCACGGAAATACAAGAGAAGAACAAACAGAATACCTGCAGAACAAAATGGCAGCTTATCAGCTTTATGACACAGGACTTACTGTGGCAAAGGAAGATGAGCTGCTTTCTTTATCTACCTGCGAGTATTCCAGTACCAATGGACGGCTGATCATCCTGGCGAAGGTATGTCGTATCTGTATTGACGATGATGCCGTCAATTGCCATCTTACGAAGATAGGCTCCCATGTTTGCTGTTTTTGACAGGATCATTTTCTTACGGATCATCTTTTTCTCCTCTGGTGTAACCCAGATTTAACTTGAATTTCTCTTTTTCTTTCAGCCATAAGCAGTTCCTTTCTGTATATTACGAGCGAAGCGAGCTTAACAAAACTGGGTAGGGTACCTGTTTTGAGACGAATGTCCGGAAGGTGGATAACCACTTCCTGTCCTTGCTATTCTCTATCTCTCAGCTATTAAAAACAAAAATGATCCGGGAAGCAATTAAAGGAGTTATAGAACCGGTTGGTTGTCGGGATTTTTGCACAGCCATTTATTGTAAGATGATAACATCAAAAAAGAAGAAAAAATCCAAGGAGGACTGGCGGATGAAAGGTTATGACACAAGCAACGGATACATGGGATACGTAGAAGGCAAATACATTTTATTTGCCAGTGAACAGGAATATTACGAGTTTATGGAAGATTAAGGAGGAAGGACAATGAGTAAGATTTATTTCACACTGACAGGAACAAAACATTATTTCGGAAACGAATTTCTGAAAAAGGGAACGAAGATCCGTTTAGAAAAAGAACCGGATAATGAGCATGACAAAGAAGCAATTAAAGTAACTTATGAAGGCCTGGGAAAAATTGGATATGTAGCAAACAGTTCTTATACCGTGATCGGTGATTCCATGAGTGCCGGAAGAATCTATGACAAAATCGGAAAGAAGGCAAAAGCAAAAGTGGTGCTGGTTACAGATCACGGAACAATCTGCAGCATCAGCAAGAAGAGCCTTCTGGAGAATCAGAAGAAGGTTAAGAAAGTTGAAGTGGAAATTGAGGAATAAAGGAATCTTAGGGAGGGAAAATCATGTTTGGCTTTGATAAGATGTTTGATTTTAACAGAGATGGAAAATTGGATAGTTGGGAACGTGCTACCCAGCTTCGGTTCATGGACGAAATGATGAAGGATGATGAAAAAAATATCTTTGATGATGACGATGAGATCGATACTTTTGCGGATGCTGGACTTGATTATGATGAGTTGGAATTTATGGATCCGGATGAAAGGAGAGAAGTGTTGGAAGATGCAGGATTGGATCCGGATGAGTTTGATTTTTGAAACTGACTGATATAGCTTGGAATAGCTGAGGCTGATTATGGTCTCGGCTATTTGATTTGACTGAATGAAAGGTTATTAAAGAAACAAGGAAAGTTATTTATGACAATTTATTACATGTAAGTTATAATAATGAATAAGATATTTATTTTAATAGGCATTTAAGAAATTTAAAATAAGAGGAAGAATTGAATCAGTGGATGTGAATGTAATCAATGAATTGAAAAGCGGCTTAAGTGTTATTTCCAGAATCTTTGGAATAGTGAGTATGCTTTACCTTAGTAGTATTTATGTAGAGGAAGAAAGAATATGGGAATTAGATTAACTGGACTTAGTACGCCTGTTATAGGTGCAGAGTGGGAATATATAGACAAAAAGAATACGGTTAAAGAAACGACACCTTCCTTAAGAATCAAATCAAACCACAAAATTAAGGTTTTCATTAGCTCGCAACATGGCGATAATGGGAAATATGATTGTGTCAGAAGTCAGCTGAAGAAAACTATAGAAGAAACAGGTTTGGCAGATGTGTATATGTTTGAACAAGAAGCTGCATCTACCCTGACTGTCAGGAAGCACTTCTCGTGGGGACTTGAGGACAGTGATTTGTGTATCTTTTTGATTGACAATGCCGATGGAGTTAGCTCTGGGGTTCAAAAAGAGATAGATATAGTAAAACACTATAATAAAAAAGCGTTATATTATTTTTGTGATGAAACGTCACAAGAAAAGACCGCTATAGAGCAGAGTTTAGTTAATTCATTGTATGCAAAAAGTAAGACTGTTCATCGATTTGAAGATTTGAGTCAGAATGGAGCACAAGCCCTTATAGATGATATTTCATATATTTATCATCATTATTGTCAGGGTAGATTATTGCCGAAAGAAGATGAGGAAGAAAACAGGACTAGGGATTTAAATTTAAATAATATTTCTGATCAGAGAATAGTAACTGCTCCTAAATCAGTTGTGAAGAATATCGATAAATGCAAAGATTATATTCACAACTTAGTTTTTGGTTATTCTAGAGGATATATATTAGATGAGAATACGGAAGCCAAAACGAGTGAACTTGACGAATGGGGGAATCAATTTTTAGAGGTCCTTTTTGGAGATAAAACTATAAAGAGTTTTAACACAGGAATGTTTTTAGAAGCATTAGCGGAAGAACAGGATGAAGACTATCACAGCTTAGTTTGTCAAAGATGGAATGCTATTCAAGCTTATTATTTGGGCAAAGTTGATGATGCAATTAAGTTATTGGAAGGGGCATTGACACAGGCAAAAGATGAGCCAAAACCAGATTGGGTTATCCAAGATATTCTGATCGATTTAAGAAATCTTCATTGGGTTAGCAATACTGAACATAATTGCTTTGTTGAGTCTGAAGCACAAAAAGAATTAAATGAGTTTGAGGAAGAGCTGTATTACCCGTCCTTAGATCGAATTCACAATTCTTTACAAGGCAAGTATATCTCCGGATTGTATAAGAAAAAAATTGAATCACCATATTCTGTCACGTTGGGAAATGATTTTAATCAATATGTGGAATTATTGGCAAGCTCTTTTATGGTGTCAATTTACAATGGGTCATTAACTCACATATTGCTTTTTTATGATGAACTCAGAGATTTTATATTTTATCTTAGTAGTAAATATGATGATTGGAATTTTAGAAAAGATTTGTTGAAATATGCTGTATTTAAGGGTAGCGAGAAAGAAATAAAGGGCTTACAGGATGCTTATCCAGAGCTGTTGAATATGATGACGGATAAAGATGCAAAAGAAATTATCATGTTCTGCGCTAACGAACCAGTGAGGTATAAAAGATTTTCGAGCGAACTGCTTGCTATGCGAGCAGTCGGTTACTATTTGAATGAGTCGGATTATTCTATTTATGAAAAAGAGTTGCTGGGAAAAATTCAGAGCTGGATTGAAAATGATTCAAGAACAGTGATAAATGGTCAGAATATTTTTTTATGCCTGTCTGGAGTAGGACATAGAGTGGCACAGGATAAACTTGCAGATATTTGTTGTTCTTTTATGGAACATCATTTTTGTCACTGGTATATGGATATGTTCAAGTTCATTGCCAAAACTATTGATTTGAATAAATTAAGTAATAATTTGGCAACAAGACTGATTCAAGATATCATTTCTGTAATGGATAATGAACAAGAACGACAACAAGTATCATATGCTCCAAGTTTCCTTTTGGTTTTTAGAAAGCAAAACAAGGATATAACTGAGGAATTAGATAGTAAAGTAGCAGAAGTATTTCCGCATTATTATAATGGCGATTATTTACTGGGAACACAAAGTGAGGATGAAGCTGATTATTTAGCATATATTTCTGATTATCTTGAAAAAATAGAAGAAAACAATTTGAATCAGGGTAAAAATGGTCACTATTTTGGACATGGTTTAAGAGAAATTGCTACTATTAGGAATATTTTGATTGGTGAAAACATCATTTGTCCTACAGAAGTGATGGATAAGATGATTTCAATTGTGGCAGACACTTTACTAGTCTCGAAGGAAGATATTGTAACTAAGCTAGATGCGGTTTCTCTTTTGATTTGTGTTGCCTTAAAATACAAAAACGATTTAGAAAGAAACATAAGTGCTTTCAGAAATGTTGTTGAAAAAGCAGATGAAATAGAAAATATCGATATGACTTTTATGTTATCCAATATAGATAAACTATCATTGAAGATTGCTGTAGCTCTATTAGGCACAGCAATTGGAATGGATTGTTTCCCTATGATACTTGAAGGAATGGCTTACTTAAAGGATGATATTGCAACTACTATTTCAGTTACAAGAATACTAATAGAATATTTGGAGAATACTGATGAGGTCGTTTTCCCAAAGAATATTGAGACAGTAGTCCTTCAAAATGCGCTACAATGGCTAAACTATGATCATATAGATATTAGATGGAATGCGACTAGAATTTTATTAAAATTACTTCGAAATCCAGAAAACCAACACCTGATAAATCAGAAAGTAGTAGAGTTGATAGATAATGATTGTGTTTATATCAAAAATCTTATTCTCAGAAGAATTTATAAGGTACCAGGAATTACAAAAGTGACACAGCATTATATTTTAGAAAAATGCAAAAATGATTCTTGTTTTGTTGTAAGGATGGTTGCATCTGAGATTGAGAAAGAGAAGATGTAATTTGTTGCAGGAGTTAAAACTATGTTTAAATACAAGAATTATCTTCGCTGTGATAGCGAAAATACAGATCTCTTTATATGGGGTAATAAGTCAAAGAATAGTTCAGCCAACTAATACTCTTATTTGTAAGGATTGTGGGAAACTTGAACGTTAATTGATTAGGATAAAGGAATAATTTGCGGAGGTACATATGAGTAAACAAGTATACATTAGCGCCGATTATGATTATTACAATGGTGATCAGGACGTTGTAGAAGAATTGGTAAAATGGGGGAAGGACGATAAACACAAAGTAGATTTTGTGGATATGTCAAATCCATCTAGTGGTAGTATTTCTGATAGCAACGATTGCCGTATCTGTGATTTAAAGAGAGAATTCAATTCTCAGATTAATGCATCGTCTACGGTAGTATTTGTTGTTGGTGACAGGACAAAATATCGAACAGCTGGTAGCAACTGTGATAGAAATAATAAAGAATGGTATGAGTGTTATTGTACACCTTATAAGCAGAATATAAATGGAAAGAAACTGTGTAAATGGACTTCCACATCACCGGCATCAGATGGAAATGTTGGAAACATTAACGCATATTCTTATCTTAGACATGAATTTGAACAAGCTAAGATAAAAGGAAAACCAATTATTATTGTGTATAATTCAACACGTTATGAATCTTCGTGGCTACCATCTTATATGAAAGACTATGAGGATAATGCGGTACCATTCTGGATAAAAGATATTTATGGAAACAAGGTCGGGAATTATTCATATATAAAGGAGGCACTAGGATTTTGATGAAGATTGTTAAGAGAGGTTTGATATGGGCATTTGCCGTGTTCTCTGCTATAATGACTTTCCTTTCAGAATCAATCTTTTCAAATTGTTGTATTGTAAATAAAGAAATCATTGAGAAAAGCAAGTATTTCTCGTGGATTGATGTAGAGGCAACAAATATTACAATCATGAAAGTTCTGGTATTTGCAGGATTAGCAGTTACAGCTATTCTTCTTTCATGTGGGTATTCTCGTATAAGAAAGAAAATAATTAAGGGGAACAATTATTCTATTATAGTTGAATATGGAAATATACTTAAAAAGAAAAATTGTCAGAGACTTATCAATTTTGATGAGTGCTTTACAACCACAGTTGGGACTGGTACTGCTGACATTAAAAAAGATTCAGTATGCGGACAATATTTAATCCAGAATCCTGGCTTGAATGTTCAATCACTTATTGACGCAAGTGGTGTAAAACCATGTAGAAGAAAATCAAAATACAATAATTCCACCTGCTATGAACCAGGAACCATTGTAGCTAATGGTGATGATTTATTGATGGCTTTTACAAGGCTGGAGTCAAACGGAAAAAGCATGAAGTTTACAGTAGAAGAGTATTTGAAATGCTTAAGCTTGCTATGGGAAGAAATCGATAATAACTACAATAATAAGGATGTGTATATTCCTGTTCTTGGTTCAGGTATCGCTAGGTTTGAAAATGGAATTAGTCAGTCAATATCAAAGCAAGAACTTGTTGATTTGATGATTTCGTCTTACAAATTAAGTCCACATAAACTTAAAAATAAAAACACTTTGCATATAGTTTGTAGAAAAAGTGATGATTTCTCAATGGATAAAATATCTTAACGAAATTATTCGTAATAATAAAATGTTCCCAATTTACAAATTCGGGAATTGGAAAGATATATGCATCTGCATTTGCTATGCGTGAATTTGGTTTTAAAAGAGAGTTAATTCTAATTCGCTGTGTAGCACTTAAATAGTGTTGCCTGGTTACCAGCAGATGTAACTTTGATAGATAAAATTCGAAGGCACATGAAATGAGTTAGGATTGAGGAGAAACTTCATGGACAAAACAATAGAATATTATAATCAAAATGCGGATATGTTTGCCCAGGGGACTCGTTTGGTAGATTTTATGGTTATACAGGAGCGGTTTGCTAAAATGCTTCCGGTAGATTCAAGGATATTAGATTTCGGCTGCGGTTCTGGTCGAGATACAAAGTATTTTCTTGAGAAGGGATATCGAGTGGAGGCAACGGATGGATCCTCTGAGCTTTGTAAATTAGCCAGTGCTTTTACTGGAATAGAAGTTAAAGAAATGCTATTTCAGGACCTGGATGCGAGTGGTAAATATGAAGGCATCTGGGCATGTTCCTCTATTTTGCATTTGCCAAAGCAGGAACTTCTTCCTGTGATTCGAAAAATGTGTGATGCGCTGAAAGATAACGGTGTGATTTATACATCTTTCAAATACGGTGATTTTGAAGGAGAACGCAATGGTCGTTATTTTACAGATTTTACAGAAGATACTTTTGACAAATTTATTAAAGTGATACCGGAACTTACGATAGAAGAAGAGTGGATTACTTCGGATGTGCGCCCGGGAAGAGGGGAAGAAAGATGGCTCAATCTAATTTTGAGGAAAATTCAGAAATAGAAGAACTTCATATTGAACCCACAGATGTCATGACAGGAGACAGAAATAGAAGCAGATATCTGCTGTATCAGTTAAAGCTTAGCATGGCTCGGGCAAAGCAGATTGATATTATTGTATCGTTCCTTATGGAATCAGGAGTAAGAATGCTGCTCTCAGATTTAAAAGCAGCTTTGCATCGTGGTGTTCGAATTCGGATTCTTACCGGAAATTATTTGGGAATTACACAGCCTTCTGCACTATTTCTTCTTAAAAAGGAATTGGGAGACAAGGTGGAATTGCGTTTTTATAACGACAAGAACCGCTCGTTTCATCCTAAATCATATATATTTCATTATGAAAACTTAAATGAAATATATATTGGTTCATCAAATATTTCCAGAAGTGCATTAACCTCCGGGATTGAGTGGAACTATCGTTTTAATAATAGCCAGGACAGTCAGAATTTTAAGTTATTTTATGAAACGTTTGAGGATTTATTTAAAAATCATTCCTACGTGATTGATGATGCAGAATTGAAAGCGTATTCAAAGAACTGGCATAAACCTGCGGTTGCAAAAGACCTTGCACGATATGACCAGACAGATCCGGACACAAAAGTTGAAGTGCTGTTTCAACCAAGAGGTGCACAGATAGAAGCGCTTTGTGCTTTAGAAAACAGCAGGGCGGAAGGTGCTTCGCGTGGTTTGGTTCATGCTGCGACTGGTGTAGGAAAAACCTATTTGGCAGCATTTGATTCTGCAAAGTATGAGAGGGTATTGTTTGTTGCACATAGAGAAGAAATCCTGAAACAGGCAGCTGTATCCTTTAAAAATGTTCGTCATTCAGATGACTATGGCTTCTTCGATGGAAAACAAAAGGATATAGGAAAATCTGTGATTTTTGCTTCTGTGGCAACGCTTGGCAGAAGCGAATATCTGACAGAGGAGTATTTTGCGCCGGATTACTTTACTTATTTGGTGATTGATGAGTTTCATCATGCTGTTACAGATCAGTATCAGAGAATCGTGAATTATTTTAAACCACAGTTTATGCTTGGCCTTACCGCCACACCGGAAAGAATGGATGGAAAGTCTATTTATGAAATTTGCGATTATAATGTTCCATATGAGATTACGTTGAAGGAAGCAATCAATAAAGGGGCATTAGTTCCGTTTCATTATTATGGCATTTATGATGAAACAGACTATTCAACACTCAAATTGGTAAAAGGCCGATATGATGAGAAGGATTTGAATGATAAATATATTGGCAATGTAAAACGATATGATTTGATTTATAAATATTACAAAAAATATCGTTCCAAACGTGCCCTGGGTTTCTGTAGTTCAAGAATGCATGCCGAGGAAATGGCAAAGGAATTCTGCAAGCGAGGTGTAAAATCTGTAGCTGTATATAGTAATGCTGACGGAGAATTTTCAGAAGAAAGAAATCAGGCAATTGAGCAATTAAAGAATCAGGAGATAAAGGTTATTTTCTCTGTAGATATGTTCAATGAAGGTGTGGATATTGCTTCTCTTGATATGGTTATGTTTCTGAGACCGACGGAATCCTCTACGGTATTTTTACAACAGTTAGGTCGTGGTTTGCGTATAAGCAAGGGAAAAGAATATGTAAATGTACTTGATTTTATTGGAAATTACGAGAAGGCAGGACGTGCACCGTTTTTATTGAATGGTGGTGCTTGCATCGGAGAAAGAACAGCATATGACTATTCCGAAATTGAATATCCAGATGACTGTATTGTGGATTTTGATATGCGTTTGATCGATCTATTCCGGGAAATGGACAAAAAGTCATTGTCTGTCAAAGAAAGAATTAAACAGGAATATTATCGCGTGAAAGAATTGCTTGATGGAAAAGTTCCGACACGTATGGAACTTTTTACGAATATGGATGATAATATTTACGAATACTGTATGAAATATTCGAAAGAAAATCCGTTTAAACGATATATGGATTTTTTATATGAAATTCATGAATTATCGGCGGAAGAACTTCAGGTTTACTCTGGAATTGGAAGAGAGTTTCTGCAGTTGATTGAAACAACGGATATGCAGAAAGTGTATAAGATGCCGATTCTGTGCAGCTTCTATAACGAGGGAGATGTACGGCTGGCTGTTACAGACGATGAGGTAGTGGAGAGCTGGAAAAAGTTCTTTGATCGAGGAACGAACTGGAAGGATTTTCCGAAAGTAACCTCATACGAAGAGTATCGGAAGATAACAGACAAACAGCATTTAAGCAAAGCCAAAAGTATGCCGATTAAGTTTTTAAAAGCTTCAGGTAAAGGATTTTTTATAGATAAGGACGGCTATGCACTGGGAATTCGAGATGAATTAGCAGATGTAATTAAAGCTGATGCATTTAAGCATCAGATGAAAGATATTATTGAGTATCGTACGATGGAATATTATCGGAGAAGGTATGTAGAAAACTGATTCTTAATATTATCTCCAGAGGAATTGAGTTATGATGTACACAGTAAAACGAATCGATGAAGACCTGAATTTTGGTTGTGAAGAACGACCGGATGATGCACCAGTCATGGCAATAGTGACTCTTGTGGATTCTTCAGGAAAAGAAGTGACAGTAAAAGCGGAGGACGCCAGGCTCTATGAGCGTAATATCAATGAAGGAGACAAAGTTTGTCTCGATGTAAATAATAAATTGGAAAAAGTAGAATGAAAGCTACAGGGAGAAAAAATGGTAAAACAAATTGTAAGAGATGTTTTCTTCTTAGGCCAGCCATCTGAACCTGCCACGAAAGCAGATATCCAGGTGGGAAAAGACCTGCAGGACACACTGCAGGCGAACCGGGAGCGGTGTGTTGGTATGGCGGCGAATATGGTTGGTGTAAAGAAGAATATCATCATTGTAAATATGGGATTCATAGATGTTGTGATGTTCAATCCGGTGATCGTTTCAAAACGTGACATGTATGAGACAGAAGAAGGTTGTCTGTCTTTGGATGGTGTTCGTAAGACGACCAGATACCAGGAAATTGAAGTGGAATATTATGATTTCAACTGGAAAAAACAGCGCCAGAAATTGTCTGGATGGACGGCACAGATCTGCCAGCATGAAATTGATCATTTGTCAGGAAAGATCATATAACCGAATGCGGATTGCGAGGTGGCCAGCATGTTAAAGAATGTACTGATCGTAGTAGATGATATAGAAAAATCCATAGAGTTTTATAGGGATTTATTTGGCCTGCAAGTGATTCTCCAGAATGAAGGGAATGTAATTTTATCGGAGGGCCTTGTTTTGCAGGACGCTGGTTTATGGGGCAAGACACTGGATGAGATTTCTACACCATTCAATAACAGGATGGGACTGTATTTTGAGGAATTTGATATAGATGGATTGCTTGCAAAATATGAATCCGGTAAGTATTTCGTCCGATATGCCACTGAACTAGCAGAAATTGCAGGTGGTCAGAAACTTGTAAGGCTGTATGATCCCAGTGGTAATCTCATCGAGGTTCGTACGCCATTTATGTGTAATTAAAGGAGAAGATATGCAGATTTTTGTTGATGCAGATGCCTGTCCGGTAATTGGTATTGTTGAAAAAGTTGCAAAAGAGCACAGTGTTTCTGTAACGTTGTTGTGTGATACCAATCATGTGTTGTCTTCTGATTACAGTGAGGTGGTTGTAGTTGGAGCCGGCGCAGATGCCGTGGATTATAAACTGATCAGTATTTGCCATAGGGGCGATATTGTCGTATCACAGGACTACGGTGTGGCTGCAATGGCATTAGGAAAAGGTGCTTATGCGATTCATCAGTCCGGGAAATGGTATACCAATGAGAATATTGACCAGATGCTTATGGAGCGTCACTTAAACAAGAAAGCGCGAAGGGCATCCGGAAAGAATCACTTAAAAGGACCAAGAAAACGAACAGCGGAAGATGATGAGCATTTCAGAGAATCCTTCGAGAAAATGATACATATGGCGATGGATAAGGAGAAGTAGTTAGAAACGGAACACAGGAGAATCAGGAGGTGTAGAATGATGGAAAAGGAAAGAACCTATATTGCAATCGATCTTAAGTCATTCTATGCGTCTGTGGAATGTATAGAACGAAATAGGGATCCTTTGACGACCAATCTTGTGGTTGCGGATAAAAGCAGAACAGAAAAAACAATCTGTCTTGCGGTATCTCCAGCCTTAAAGTGTTATGGGATACCCGGAAGGGCCCGTTTATTTGAGGTTGTTCAAAAAGTAAAAGAAGCCAACAGTGCCCGCAGGTGGAAGGCACTGAACAGAACATTTATTGGTTCTTCTGATGACAGTACAGAATTAAATAGCAATCTTGCACTGGAGATTGATTATATTGTTGCGCCTCCCCGGATGGCTCTCTATCTGGAATACAGCACCAGAATTTACAGCATTTATCTGAAATATATTGCGCCGGAAGATATTTTCCCGTATTCGATTGATGAAGTATTTATGGATGTAACGAATTATCTGCATACTTATAATATGACAGCAAGAGAACTTGCCATGACCATGATTCAGGATGTGCTGAAAACGACAGGCATAACAGCAACTGCAGGAATCGGAACGAATATGTATCTGTGTAAGATTGCGATGGATATCGTGGCGAAGCATATTAAAGCAGATAAAGATGGCGTACGAATTGCGGAACTGGATGAAATGTCATACCGAAGGAAACTCTGGAGTCACAGACCACTTACTGATTTCTGGAGAGTAGGGAAGGGATATGCAAAGAAGCTGGAAGAATACGGGCTTTATACAATGGGTGATATTGCAAGATGTTCCATCGGAAAAGAGAATGAGTTATACAACGAAGATTTGCTATATAAACTGTTTGGCGTTAATGCAGAGCTGCTGATCGACCATGCCTGGGGATATGAGCCCTGTACCATGGAAATGGTCAAGGCTTATAAGCCGGAAACGAACAGTGTTTGTTCCGGGCAGGTACTTCATTGCCCTTATGATTTTGAAAAAGCAAAATTAGTCGTCAAAGAGATGACGGACCAGATGGTTTTGGATTTGGTGGATAAGAAGCTTGTAACGGATCAGATCGTGTTGACAGTTGGTTATGATATTGAGAATCTGAACAATCCTGACCGGAGAAAGAAATACCATGGAGAGGTTACGATCGACCGTTATGGAAGAAGAATTCCAAAACACGCACATGGAACGACCAATCTGAAACGGCAGACTTCCTCAACAAAACTGATAACGGATGCAGTAACAGAGTTATATGACAGGATCGTTGATAGAAACCTGCTTGTCAGAAGAATCAATATCACAGCAAACCGGCTCGTGGATGAAAGTTCGGTAAAGAAAGAAGAAGTGTATGAGCAGCTGGATCTTTTTACGGATTATGAGACGCAAAGGAAAAAGCAGGAAGAGGAAGCGGCTGCGCTGGATCGTGAAAAACGTATGCAGGAAGCAATGCTTAGCATCAAAAAGAAATTTGGAAAAAACGCTGTGCTGAAGGGGATGAATCTTCAGGAAGGAGCAACCGCCAGGGACAGAAATGAACAGATTGGCGGACATAAGGCGTAAAGGAGTTGAAAGAGGATGAAAAATAATTCTTATGAAGATATCATCAATTTACCACATCCGGTCTCTAAGAATCATCCGCAAATGCCACTTTGGGATCGGGCAGCGCAGTTTGCTCCTTTTGCAGCCTTGACTGGGCATGATGCTGCGATAAAGGAAACGGCAAGATTAACCGATGAAAGATTGGAACTGAGCGAGGAAGTGATTGCTCAGCTGAATGAAAAAATCAATATAATCAGAAATAATATCGGTATAGAACAGAATGTATCGATAACTTATTTTATTCCCGATGCAAAAAAAGCCGGCGGATCCTATGTTACGTGCTCTGGCATTGTAAAAAAGATAGACGAATACGAGCATACCATAATCATGACGGATCAAACGGTCATTCCAATCGAACAGATAATTGATATTAAATGTGAAGAGTGGAAACAGAAAATAGAGGTGATGTGTTATGGCTTCATTTGATCAGAAACTCCGTACGTTATATCTGATGGAAATCCTGCTGGAACGTACCGATGATGAACATATGTTGAATGCATCGGAATTATGCACGATTCTGGATCAGGAATATGGGATCAGTACGGACAGAAGAACAATTTATACAGAGATGGAGATTCTTGATAAATTCGGACTGGATATCCAGCAGAAGAAAGGCAAAATCCCGAGACATACGGGGCAAAATGCCATCACCGAAGGTGATTTGGAATGCATTTTGACCAAGTTACTGTGAACGGAGTGAACAGTAACGGAGAGAGAAAAGTGTAGAAGTGTATCAGGAGGTACGGAAGATCACCAGGAGAGAAAAAGAAATAATCGGAAATTTCGTTTTTATGATACAATTCATTATAGGAATGATACAATCACCATAGCATATAAAATTGTAAAAAACGGGAGGACGTATATGAAAATTATAATTATTAATGGAAGCGCCAGAAAAGGAAATACATTAACAGCAATCAATGCACTTATAAAAGGTGCTTCTGAGAAGAATGAAATTGAAGTAATCGAGCCGGATAAACTGCAGATAGCTCCGTGCAAGGGTTGTGGTGCCTGTCAATGCCATAAGGGATGTGTAGATAATGATGATACAAATCCAACAATTGATAAGATTGCAGCAGCTGATATGATTCTCTTTACAACACCTGTATATTGGTGGGGGATGTCGGCGCAGCTGAAGCTTGTGATCGACAAATGCTATTGCCGTGGACTGCAGTTGAAAAACAAGAAAGTCGGTGTGATTGCTGTTGGAGGTTCACCGGTTGACAGCATACAGTATGAGCTGATCAACAAACAGTTCAACTGCATGGCTGATTATCTGTCATGGGATATGCTTTTTCAGAAATCATATTATGCCAGTGAAAAAACAGATCTTGCGAAAGATGAAAATTCATTGAAAGAACTGGAGGATATCGGAAAAAACTTATGATATGAAAAAGAGAAAACTTATAATTCTTGCCATCACGATAATCGCTGCGGCGTTATTGTTGGAAGGATTTATTTTAAAGTATGTTAATGACAAAAACTCGGACCGGACGTCAAAAGTACTTCTGGATCGTGTTATCACCGTACTCGATAAAAATGATAAGAGTGAAGAAGCGCTTATCAAATCGCTGAAAGACGATTATATAGTAAGAGCTAAGTCGGTTTCTTATATTATCGATGCAAAACCAGAGGTAGAATATGATGTCGACGAGTTACAGAAGATTGCGGCGTTGATATCTGTGGATGAGATACATTTGTTTGACACAAAAGGTTATATTTACAGCGGTTCTGTGCCAAAATATTTTGGTTATAGCTTTGATTCCGGAGAGCAGATGGCATATTTTAAACCAATGCTTAAGGATAAGAAGCTTACCATGTGCCAGGACGTTACGCCGAATACTTCCGAGGCTAAAGAAATGATGTATGCGATCACCTGGAATGAAGCGGGAAACAAAATGATCCAGGTCGGCATTGAGCCGAAACGCCTTCTTAACGAGGCAAAGCAGAATGAGGTTTCTAATGTAGTTGCGGATATGCCGGTTTACAAGGGAATGGAGATTCTGGTTGCGGATGCAGATACAAAGATCGTAGCCGGAGCTACAGACAGCAGCAAAATAGGACAGGAAATTGACAGCATTGATATGCGGAATTATCGGTGCGTGGAGAAACAGGACGGGGCATATATTGTTGCTGTAATGGTAGAGGATTCTTATTATCTGCAGGGAAGTCTTTTTGCTATTCTTATAGTTGGAATATATCTGACTCTGGCTTCGTGCTGTATGGTATATATGCTGTCGAAGGTCATGAAAGAGAAGTACGAAAAGGAGAAATTCCGTTATACGTCGAATACGGACGAACTTACCCGGTGTTACAACAGACGTGCATATGAGGAGGACATAAACAAGCTCGACCTTACTAAGGAGTGGGTGTATGTTTCTATGGATATTAATGGACTCAAGAACGCTAATGATTCCTTCGGACATGCGGCAGGTGATGAGCTTATACGGGCAGCTGCGGATTGTATGAAGAACAGTTTCAGTGAACATGGCAAGGTATACAGAGTGGGCGGTGACGAGTTCGTTGTCATCATTACAAAAGATATACCGCAGTTTGAAAACCTTCTGAGAGCATTTGAGCAGAGAGTGGAAAGCTGGCATGGAGAATTTGTCGAGTCGATGGCGGTTTCGTACGGATATGTCTTCAGTTCGGAGCGCAAGTGGAACAGCATATTTGATATTTCAAAAGCTTCAGATGAAAGAATGTACGAGAGTAAGAAGCAATACTACACCAGAAGTGGAATGGATAGAAGCAGACAGTAAAATCAGAGAAATCGAGTGGAGAAATCCATTCGGTTTCTTTTTTCTGCCACCGGGGACAGTAAAAGAGCCAAAAACACCGTCCCCATATTACTATGTGGTAATTGCAAAATTTAATTTGTGAAAATTAGACAAATGAAAGGATTGCGAATAAATAATAAAGCAAGACACATAAATCATACATAATGACCAAAAATAAATGAAATAAATTATAAAAAGACAACAAAATATTGAAAAAAATACATATGTTCTATGAAAAAGGACTAATGTCTTTTATACTTTAGATATAACAAATGCGGGTGACAGAATAAAAATTCGGTGGATCTGCACCGCTTGTAGCATTAAAACTTCCTGGCAGTTTATATTGTTTCTCTTGTCGTGCTTGCTTTTATTTCTCAGAAATCAAGAGCACCGAAGGCAGAAGGAATTCCATACGATAAGGGACAGAGATAAAGAAAGAGAGGAATCAGACATGAAAAATTATTCAGAAGATGCAAGCAAACAGTATCATATTCAGGTTGGAAAAGGAGAAGTCGGACGGTATGTGATCTTACCGGGAGATCCGAAACGCTGCAAAAAGATCGCACAGTATTTTGATGATCCGGTTTTTGTTGCTGATAACAGAGAATATGTAACTTATACAGGAACACTGGATGGAGTAAAGGTGAGTGTAACTTCTACCGGTATTGGTGGACCATCTGCTTCTATTGCAATGGAAGAGCTTTATCGCTGTGGTGCAGATACGTTTGTCCGTATCGGAACCTGTGGTGGAATGCAGACAGAAGTAAAGAGTGGAGATATTGTCATTGCGACAGGGGCGATTCGTATGGAAGGCACCAGCAAAGAGTATGCTCCAATCGAATTTCCGGCAGTAGCAAATCTGGAAGTGCTCAATGCTCTTGTGACAGGCGCAAAAAAAGAAGGCTGTGAATTCCACACAGGTGTGGTACAGTGCAAGGATGCATTTTATGGACAGCATGAACCGGAAACCAAACCGGTCAGCTATGAATTGATGAATAAATGGGAAGCATGGAAACGTCTGGGCTGCCTTGCTTCCGAGATGGAATCTGCAGCACTTTTTGTAGTAGCAAGCCATTTAAGAGTACGTGCCGGCTCCTGCTTCCTGGTATTAGCAAATCAGGAAAGAGAAAAGTTAGGACTGGAAAATCCGGTAGTACATGATACAGATAAGGCAATCCAGGTTGCGGTGCAGGCAATCCGTGAGCTGATCCGCGCAGATAAGGCCAAGGAAAGATGACAACAAAGACAAAAGCATTTGAGACAAAGGATGCACCTGATCTATATAAAAAGATAATCTATACAGAAGGAAAGGCAGGCAGGAGAATGGACAAAAAACAGATTGAAGAAATGATCGATCTGGCGATAAAACAGCTGGGTTATTCTTATGCGCCATATTCACATTTTCATGTGGGAGCGGCACTTCTGGCAAAGAATGGCACGTATTATACAGGATGTAATATTGAAAATGCTGCTTATACACCAACAAACTGTGCTGAGAGGACTGCTTTTTTTAAAGCAGTCAGTGAAGGAGTAAAGGAATTTCAGGCAATCTGTGTTGTAGGCGGCAGGGATGGAGTTCTGACAGGGTATGCGGCACCGTGTGGTGTGTGCAGACAGGTCATGATGGAGTTCTGTGATCCGGAAACATTTCAGATCATTCTGGCAGTCAGCAAAGATAAATACGATGTCTTTACTTTAAGGGAACTTTTTCCGCTTGGATTTGGACCGGCAGATCTGGCATAGTTCACCGGACATTCGCCTGATGGGAACAGGCAGAAAGGAGTGTTTATGGAAACTTATAAGAGAGTATTTGTGATTGTTCTGGATTCACTGGGGATTGGAGCAATGCCGGATTCTGAGAAATTTGGCGATAAGGGTGTGGATACGTTCGGACATATCCTGGATAAGATGGGAACTTTGGATATTCCAAATCTTCAGAAACTTGGAATGTTGAATCTGCATAAGGGTGGTACGATGGAAGGCGTGGAAAATCCGATTGGCTGCTATATGCGAATTGGGGAGACCAGCAATGGAAAGGATACAATGACAGGCCACTGGGAAATGATGGGAATCTATACACAGAAGCCGTTTATTACTTTTACAGAAACCGGTTTTCCTAAAGAACTGATTGATGAACTGGAAAAGAGATGTGGCAAGCGTGTGATTGGAAATAAGAGTGCCAGTGGAACAGAAATCATCGAGGAACTTGGTGAGGAAGAAATCAATACAGGAGCGATGATTGTCTATACTTCTGCGGATTCGGTAATGCAGATCTGTGGAAATGAAGAGACATTTGATCTTGCCAACCTGTATCGCTGCTGTGAGATTGCTAGGGAACTGACCATGAAGGATGAGTGGAGAGTCGGCAGAGTTATTGCGAGACCGTATGTCGGAAAGAAAAAGGGTGAGTTTAAGAGAACCAGCAACCGCCATGACTATGCGTTGAAACCGACTGGAAGAACAGCCTTAAATGCATTGAAGGATGCAGGTCTTGATGTGATTGGTGTTGGAAAGATCAATGATATTTTCTGTGGTGAGGGAATTACACAGACTTACCATTCAGACAGTTCTGTGCATGGCATGCAACAGACGATTGATATCTGTAAAAAAGATTTTCATGGTCTCTGCTTTGTGAATCTGGTGGATTTTGACGCTTTGTGGGGGCATAGAAGAAATCCGGAAGGATACGGACGTGAAATTGAGAAGTTCGACAGAGGACTTGGAACTCTGATGAATGAGTTGCGAGAAGATGATCTTCTGATCCTGACTGCGGATCATGGAAATGACCCAACTTATACCGGAACGGATCATACAAGAGAATATGTACCATTTATTGCATATTCAAAGAAAATGAAAGAAACAGGAGCTATTGAGAATCAGGATACATTTGCGGTGATCGGTGCATCTGTTGCAGAAAATTTTGGGGTACAGATGCCGGAAGGCACGATTGGAAGATCAATATTGAAGGAGCTGCAGTAGGTAAATAAAACTGTTGGTGGGGAGAATATGGGCGAACAGTATTTATATCAGAAATTCCCCTTCTTAAGTCAGAAAAAAAGGAGCTGTCTGAAATATATTTTCGGACTGCTCCTTCTTTTTACTACCTATCGAATGCCTTTTACTACCTATCGAATGCCTTTGAAAGTGATAGTTTTGCGCATTCCTCGTTTCAGGAATAATTTTTTATAATTTTTGGCCTGTTTTCTTGGAACATAAACTTTCATTTTTGTAGGTGTTCCTTTAAAGGCATTTGAACCAGTGTATTTCTGCGATAATCCTGGAGATTGAATGTTCAGTGTTCTTAATTTCTTACATCCGTAGAAACATTGCTTTCCAATTAACCGAACGGATCTTCCAACTTTTACAGAAGACAGTTTAGGGCATTTATAGAAAGCATAATTTTTGATCTGAACAACGTTATTTCCGATGGATACCTTTTTCAGATATTTGTTGTTTTTGAAAGCTTTGCTTCCAACAGAGGTTACAGTGTAATCCAGACCATTGAGTGTAATGCGGTCCGGAATATTAATAACACTCGATTTTTTATTTACGGGTTTTGTATACTCCAGAGTTTGAGTGCCGGTTACCTTATATATGCCATTACTTGCTGTATGTTTGACAGGCATTCCAACTGGGTAAGGTCTTGGCGCTGGAGTATTGGTAGGCTGTGGCTTCGGAACCGGAGTATTTGTTGGTCTTGGAGTCGGAGTGTTAGTCGGAACCGGAGTATTTGTTGGTACTGGAGTACAGGTAGGCTTCGGAGTCGGGGTACTGGTAGGCTTCGGAGTCGGGGTGCTGGTAGGCTTCGGAGTCGGAGTACAGGTAGGCTTCGGAGTCGGAGTGCTGGTAGGCTTCGGAGTCGGAGTATTGGTAGGCTTCGGAGTCGGAGTGCTGGTAGGCTTCGGAGTCGGAGTACTGGTAGGCTTCGGAGTCGGGGTACTGGTAGG
>OBWW01000460.1_pt1 | contig 31746 bp, 34 predicted proteins | sample 1538091 | NCBI WGS metagenome assembly OBWW01 (sample SAMEA2580125, study PRJEB22360) | human gut metagenome | biome: human gut; feature: human-associated habitat; material: faeces | place: Denmark | collected 2008/2010 | reverse complement strand
CCCCAACGCGGCGGCAGTTACGCAGGTATGGAGCTATATCGGGGAACTGGTCTTTAATATGCTCGTCCTCGTGGGCGCGGTGAAAATGGCCGACCGCGTGGTACGCGAGATGATGGGCCTGTAAAAAGGAGGAAAACAAATGCGTTATCAAACCTATGTGCTGCACTTGATTGACGGAACCGCCATCCCGATGGCGGAGGATTACGACCTGCCCGCAGAAAAAGGGATTGTGGGCCACTTCTCCAAAGCGGCTCCAGACGAGATTTTTACCGTGGGCGACCGGCTGCTGGGCTTTGCCTATATCCCCAAGAGCAGCATTGTTTACCTGGAAACCGGCGAAGTGATTGTGAGGTGATATTTTGGAAGTCAAGATCAACCGGGAAATCCGTAATTACACGGAGAGTATGTTTTTTGGACTGTCCATGCGGCAGTTCATTTTTTCTGTTCTCGCCTGCGGCGTGGCCGTGGGCCTTTACTTTATCCTGCGCCCCTACTTCGGCGTGGAAACCCTGTCCTGGATGTGCATTTTGGGGGCGGCCCCCTTTGCCATGCTGGGCTTTGTCACCTACCATGGCATGACGGCGGAACAATTCATCTGGGCGTGGCTGCGCTCGGAAATGCTGGAGCCGAAGGAGTTTAAGTTTGAGGACAGCAATTACTACTACGCGGCGCTGAAAGATACCATTGAAGGGCTGCAAACCGGGCGTCTCGTCAAACGGCAGCCCAAAGAACCGAAGCATTTTCACAAACGGAAGGAGGCCAAGCATGATTAAGACCATCAAAACCATGTCCAAGCAGGAAAAGGAGCGATACACCGTCCCCCGGAAGGTGCAGGATGTGATCCCCGTCCGCCGTATCTGGCCGGACGGCATTTTTTTGACCGGCAACCGCTTCTCCAAAACCTACCGCTTTTCGGACATCAACTACCTGGTAGCCAGCCGGGAGGACAAGGAATCCATGTTCCTCACCTACTCGGAGCTGCTCAATTCCCTGGACTCCGGCGCGGTGACGAAAATCACCATCAACAACCGCCGCTTGAACAAGGCAAACTTTGAAACATCCATCCTCATGCCCATACAGGGGGATTTCCGGGACGAGTACCGTGGGGAGTATAACCAAATGCTGCTGGATAAAGCCACCGGAGCCAACGGCATTATGCAGGAAAAGTATATCACCATCTCCGTGGTAAAGAAGGACGTCGAGGAGGCCCGCGCCTACTTTGCCCGCGTGGGAGCCGACCTCATTTCCCACTTTGCGGCCCTGGGTTCCAAGTGCGTGGAGCTGGACGCCACCGAGCGCCTGCGTATCCTGCACGACTTCTACCGCCAGGGCGAAGAATCCGAGTTTGTTTTCAACGCCCGCGAGATGATGAAGCGGGGCCACAGCTTCAAGGACTATATCTGCCCGGACGGGATCGAGAAAAACAGCGACTATCTGAAGCTGGGCGATAAGTTCTGCCGGGTGCTGTTCCTCAAAGACTACGCCTCTTATATTAAGGATAACATGGTAACGGAGCTTACCGACATGGCCCGCAACCTGATGTTCTCCATCGACATTGTGCCGGTTCCCACGGATGAAGCCGTGCGGGAGGTGGAAAACCGCCTGCTGGGTGTGGAAACCAACATCACCAACTGGCAGCGCCGCCAGAACGCCAACAACAACTTCTCTGCTGTGGTGCCCTACGACATGGAATTGCAGCGCAAGGAAAGCAAGGAGTTTTTGGACGACCTCACCACCCGCGACCAGCGGATGATGTTCGCGGTGATGACCCTGGCCATCACCGCCGACACCAAGGAGCAGCTTGACAGCGATACCGAGGCGGTGCTTTCTGTGGCGAGAAAGCATATGTGCCAGCTTGCGGTGCTCAAGTTCCAGCAGCTCGACGGCCTGAACACCGCCCTGCCCATCGGTGCGCGGAAAATCAACGCCTTCCGCACTCTTACCACGGAATCCCTGGCCGTGTTCATCCCCTTTAAGGTACAGGAAATCCAGGACAAGGGCGGCATTTACTTTGGCGAGAATGCCATCTCCCATAACTTGATCCTTTGCAACAAGGCGAACCTCTTGAACCAGTCGGCCTTTTATCTGGGCGTTCCCGGCGCAGGCAAATCGTTTGCGGTAAAGGAGCTGATCGCCTTCCTCATGCTCCATCCGGATTATGCCGACGATGACATTCTGATCTGCGACCCGGAGGGTGAGTTTGGCGCGCTCGTCAAAACCCTGGGCCGGGAAAAGGCCACGGTGGCCCATCTGGTGGCGGGCGGCAAAGACCGCTTAAACGCCATGTATATGGTGGAGGGCTACGGGGAAAACAACCCGATTGTAGAAAAAAGCCAGTTTGTCATGTCCCTTATCGAGCAGATCGACAAGCGCGGCGTGGGGCCGCAGCACAAATCCATCATCGACCGCTGCACCGCCCTGGTGTACCCGGAGGCGGAGAAAGCCGGGCGGGCCGCCACCCTCTGCGACCTGCGCCGGAAGCTGCTGGAGCAGCCGGAGGACAAGGCCATAGAGATCGCCCTTTCCCTGGAGCTTTACACCACCGGCTCTTTGGACATCTTTGGCCGGGAAAGCACCGTGGATTTGAGCAAGCCCTATGTGGTGTTTGACATCCACGGCCTGGGCGAGCAGCTAAAGCCTGCCGGTTCCCTGGTCATCACCGATACCATCCTCAACCGCGTCACCCTCAACTGGAAACGGGGCAAGCGCACCCATGTGTTCATCGACGAGTTCCATGTGATGTTTGAAAATGAGCAAAGCGGCATTTTCTTTAACAGCGCATGGCGGCAGTTCAGAAAGCGCGGCGCTTATCCCACTGCTATCACCCAGAATGTGGAGTACCTGCTGGATTCCGTCCAGGCCAGCACCATGCTCTCCAACTCCGAGTTCCTTGTGATGTTGAGCCAGGCCGCGTCCGACCGGGAAAAGCTGGCGAAGCTCCTTAATATCTCCAACGAGCAGATGAGCTATGTTACCAATGCGGATGCGGGCTGCGGCCTGATCCGTTATGGCAGCGCCCTGGTGCCGTTCATCAACCGTTTTCCCCGTGATACCAGGCTTTACGCTTTGATGACCACCAAGCCCGGCGAGGGTGTATTTGGCGGCGAGGAGGTGCCCGCATGAGCAATATCCGTTTTGCGTCCCCGGAGCACCGGGATTTCTTTTTGGATATGATGGGCGAGGCCCGGAGGAACGACTGTTACCACCGGGCCTTTTTCTATGTGATGGGGATTGCCCCGGAAACGCGGGCAAACATCCGCCAGATGTTTGATTTCAAGCAGGACTGCATTGACCCGGATGGTATGCACGGCGGCTGGCAGACCAGCGGCACCGTCCGGGTGTGCCGCCTTGCTTTCAACCTCTGGAACGGTTATACCGACCCGGAACACAGTAACGCCTACTCCCCGGAGGATTTTTTTTGCTGCGAGTTTGCGCCTTACTTTATGGTAACAGTGAAGATCCGTTACCCGGAATACTGCCGGGAGCTGCCGCCTGCGAAAAAGCAGGCGGAACCGGCGCGATAATACGTTTGAATGGAGGAATAAACCATGGCAGAATCGGCTCTTGCCCTGCGGGAACACCCGCAGATTATCGAACTTCTCTCCGTATTGGAGCAGAACAGCCTTTCCAAACAGAAGGAAGAAGTACAGGCCCTGGTGGGCTATATCGACGGCATGGAAGAAAAGCTGGCCCAGATGATGGAGGAAATGAAGGCCATGCGCCTGGAGGTGGAAAAGCTCCACGACAAGGGAATCCGCGCCCGGTGCGCCCAGCTTGTGGGGACGGCGGAGGGGAAAATCCGCCAAGGAAAGGCCATGCTTTCCACGGCCAGGACAAACTTTGTTTCCGCTGCCGGGCGTATGCTGGGGACATTTCAGGAAAAGGGGCGCGCCGCCCTGCGCCATGCGGTGCAGGCGCTGCGTATCCCCGCCGTCCTCTCCCGCATGGAGCGCGGCTTTTCCCACGCAAGCCAGGCGATGGAGCAATGCGCCGGGAAACTGGATATGATCCGGGAGGAGCTGCACCAGGCGGGCGGCCACATGAAAAACGCCGGGCGCGCCCTGGCGGGAAAAGAGGCCCTGGAGGCCCAGGAACTGGAGGCCGACAAGGGCGCGCTTGCCAGGCTGCGGGGGCTGTTTACGTCCTGCGGCAAAACCTTTGCCCAGATGGAGCGCGGCGCGGGCCGCCTTGCGGAAAAAACAGGCGGCGAAAAATCTTCCGTAAAAACCGAGCTGCGGGGGCTGAAACCGGCCCCAGAGGGGCAGCGCCGCCAGGCGGCCAGTAAAGAACAGGCGCGATAAGCATAAGGAGGGGTGAAACATGAGCGATAAAGCAAAAAGCAGACTGATGATTGCAGGGGCGGCCCTTTGCGCCGCCCTGTTCCTTTTCTCCGGGGCTATGCTGGCCCGTGAATACCTTGACCAGAAACAGAGCGCCGAAGCCTTTGCAGAAGTGGCGGATTTGGTTAAGGAAGATGTAGAGCCGCCCACGCTGGAACTTGCCGATGACTCGGCCCCAGAGCCGGAAGAACTTACGGCTTTTGAGAAATATGCGGATGTGTACGCCCAGAACAGCGACCTGGTGGGCTGGATTACCGTTCCCGGCACCCGGATCGATTACCCCGTTATGCAGACCAAGGACAACCCCAATTTCTATCTGAAGCACGCCTTTGATCAGTCGTACAGCAGCTACGGGGTGCCCTATATGCAGGAAAACTGCGACATCGGCATTTCCGACAACCTGGTGCTGTACGGCCATCACATGAACAACGGCAGTATGTTCTCCGACCTGTGCAAGTATGAAAGCGAGGATTTTTACCGGGAACACAAGACCATCCGCTTTGATACTCTGGACAGCTTTGGCGAATATGAAGTAATCGCCGCCTTTAAGACGGTGGCCTACTCGGAGGAAGACTTCAAGTATTACCACTTTGTCAATGCGGAGAGCGCCGGGGCTTTTGACGGGTATATTGCCGAGTGCAAGGCGCTGGCGCTTTACGATACGGGCGTAAGCGCGGAATATGGCGACCAGCTTATCACCCTTTCCACCTGCGAGTATTCCCGGACAAACGGGCGGATGGTGGTTGTGGCAAAGCTGCTGGAGGAATAAGGGCGCGCCCGCCCTGGAAAGGAGGTGAAGCCCATGGGCAAGGGCATTAAAACAAGGGTGGCCGAAAAAGGAATTAAGGCCATTGACAAAGCGGCGGTTGCCTCGGAACGGATGAAAGAGGCGTATATCCGCACCAGGGATAAGGCCGACCACAGCCTGTATGCGGCGGAAAGCTCCCCCGGCGAGTATGCGTCCGACCGCTTTTCCGCTGGGGTGGATAACGTCGCCCATGAAGCGGTCCACCAGTTTGATAAACAGGGCCGCAAGGGGGTTCAGACGACTAAGGAGAACATCTCCAAGGTCAAGGAGAATATCCAGAAGCGGAAAGCCGCAGCCGAACAGCCGAAAAAACAAGCGGAGAAGCAGGCGGCGAGGAAAATCCGGCAGGCGGCGGACGGATATACGAACCGGGCGGGGGGAGCAAAAGTCCCCGGAGCCGGTAAGGACGCTCCGGCAGGAGCGCGGGGCCGTTAAGACCCTGGATCGGGGAAAGAAAGGCATTAAAACCGTGGACAGGGGCCGCAAGACCATCAAGCAGGCGTCCGCTACCGCCAAAGGGACGGTAAAAACCGCCAGCAAATCCATCAAGACGGCGGAAAAAACCGCGAAGGCCAGTATCAAGACCACACAGCAGGCGGCCAAAGCCGCCCAGCGGACTGCCCAGGCCACGGCCAGAGCCGCCAGGGCCGCCGCCCACGCGGCCCGCGCTGCGGCAAGGGCGGCGGTTGCGGCTGCAAAGGTTGCGGCCAAGGCCACCATCGCGGCGGTGAAAGCCATTATTGCAGCCACCAAGGCGCTGATCGCCGCCATCGCTGCCGGGGGCTGGATCGCCGTGCTGGTCATTGTCATTATCTGCCTCATCGGGCTTTTGATCGGCTCCTGCTTCGGCATTTTCTTTTCCGGTGAGGACAGCGGTTCGGGCTATACCATGCAGAACGTGGTGCAGGAGATCAACGATGATTACCAGCAGCAGATCGACACCACAAAGGCCAACCTGTCCCATGACGTGCTGGAGATGTCCGGCTCCCGCGCCGTCTGGCCGGATGTGCTTGCCGTCTATGCCGTCAAGACCACCACCGACCCGGATAACCCCCAGGAGGTGGCCACCATGGACGACAGCAAGAAAGCCATCCTCACGGATATTTTCTGGGAGATGAACCAAATATCTTCCCGCACGGAAACCAGGACGGAAACGGTCATCACCGAAACCGATGACGGCAATGGCAATATCGTGGAGACGGAAACCACCGTCACCCAAACCTATTTGTATATCACCGTCAGCCACAAGACCGCCGAGGAAATGGCAGAGCAGTACGGGTTTGACGAGGAACAAAAAGAGCAGCTTGCCGAGCTTTTGGCCGAGGAAAACCGCAGCCTGTGGAGCGCCGTCCTCTACGGCATTTACACCGAGGACGGGGCCATCGTCTCCGTGGCGCTCTCCCAGGTAGGGAACGTGGGGGGGGAGCCGTACTGGAGCTGGTATGGTTTTTCCAGCCGTGTGGAATGGTGCGCGTGTTTTGTGAGCTGGTGCGCCAACGAGTGTGGCTATATTGATACCGGCGTAATTCCCAAATATGCAGGGTGCGTCAATGGCGTACAGTGGTTCAAGGACAGGGGCCAATGGATGGACGGCAGCGCCGAACCGGCCCCCGGCATGATTATCTTCTTTGACTGGAACGATGAAAACGGGCAGGACGGGCTTTCCGACCATACCGGCATTGTCGAGAAGGTGGAGAACGGGCGTGTTTACACCATTGAAGGGAACTCCGGCGATTCCGTCCGCCAGAACAGCTACCCCGTGGGACATTATGAGGTGCTGGGCTATGGCTGCCCAGATTTTTAATAACCTTAAAAAGAGAACGCCCAGCCGCATAGACGGCTGGGTACATATCTATAACTCAAATAGCTTTTTAGACTGAAATCGGGTAGATACCAGCAACTCAATGTCATATTATTTCGTTTAATTTATGGCGAAACAAAGAAAGACTATTGACTTTTGCAGACTGCTGTGCTATATTAAAACCGTTGGATTGAAACCAATGGTTTTAAATGATGGAGGCACCCTATGGCAAAGCGTGTAGCAGGAGTAACGGAAAAGCTGATGGAAGCAGCCAAGCAAGAATTTCTAAAAAATGGATATGAGCGAGCCTCCCTACAGACTATTGCGGAAAAGGCCGGCTCCAGCAAAGGAGCAATTTACATTCGCTACCCGGACAAAGAGAGCTTGTATCGTTCCCTTGTACAGCCTGCCATGGATGATTTTTGTGGTATGATACAATCGGCGTTGCAGCAGTTTAACCAGTTGCCTGGAACCGAACAAACCAGTCAAATGTATTCTTTCTCTGATCAATGGTTTTGGGCTTCTGTGGACTATATCTACGATCATTTTGACGAGTTCAAGCTACTTTTGACCAGTGGAGAGAACAATACATATCAGGAATTTCTCCACCGGATTGTGGAGCTGGACAACCAATGCACCATGCGCTATATTCAGGCATCCAGGAACGACGCAATCTCCAGTGGTCGTCTTACGCCGGAACTGGGCCATCTGCTGTCCAGCGCCTTTTATACCGGAATGTTCGAGGTGGTCATCCATGATATGCCAAAGGATCAGGCGGTTGAGCATATCCAAAGGATGCGGCGTTTCTACACCGCCGGGTGGAGATCTATCTTCTTCGGAGATGGAGGTGAAAACCATTGAACGGGTGGATTGATAGGTATGGCTGGATTCACTGTCCTACCTGCGGCAACAAAACCCGCACGAAAGTAAATCCGGATACTGTTCTCAAACGCTTTCCGCTATTTTGTCCTAAATGCGGAAAAGAACACATCGTGGATGTGCAGGGACAAAACATTATATTATCAGAGCCAGACGCCAAGACGCAGAGCCGATGATTTACAGGATAAATCCTGTGGATTGTCGGCTTTTACTTTTGGCCAGCGGTTAGGTTTCGCTAACTTAAAGGAGGGAATTATATGCAGCGACAAAAAGATTCTGTAAATTTGATGACATTCATTAAACCGCATCAATCAGGCTTTTTGCTCTCTATTATTCTTGCTGTTATCAGCGTCACAAGTGGTATCGTGCCATATTTCGCTGTGGCAAGGATCGTAAATCTGCTGATTGGAGGTGAAACGAATTTTTCTGCTTATTTAACATGGGGAATTGTTGCCCTTATAGCTTATCTGATGAAGTCTGTTTTTCATGGGCTCTCTACCAGATGTTCCCACGAAGCGACATTCCATGTGCTTTCAGAAATACGACAGGCGATTGCGGATAAATTAACGCGTGTTTCTATGGGATATTTGACGGATACACCTTCGGGACGGCTGAAAACAACAATGGTAGAGCGTGTAGAGCAAATGGAAGTCCCTCTGGCACATATCATCCCGGAAATGACTTCTAACCTGCTTGTCCCCATCGCCATCATTATTTACCTGTTTGTATTGGATTGGAGAATGGCACTGGTATCCCTGATTACGATACCCATCGGAATGCTCTGTTACATGGCCCAGATGAAGGAATACCCTAAAAAATATGGTGCTGTTGTTCAGGCAAGTAAGTATATGAGCGCCACCACTGTGGAGTACATCAATGGGATTGAGGTCATCAAGGCGTTCAATCAAAGTGCTGCTTCCTATGGAAAGTTTACACAGGCTGTCCGCCAGAGCGTGGATCTCATGCTGGACTGGATGAAATCCACCCAGGGCTATTCTGCTCTGATGATGACGATTTGGCCGGCTGTATTGATTGGTGTATTACCCGTTGGATGCTTGTTCTATATGAACGGCTCTTTGTCTGCTCCGGACTTTATTACCATTGCCATTCTGTCTCTTGGCATTATGGGGCCGCTGGTTGCAGCTATTTTTTTGACGGATGATTTTTCTAAAATTGCTACTATCACCGGAGAAATTACTGCCGTATTGTCCGAGTCTGACCTGGATCGTCCGTCCCAGCGGAAAAATCTCAAAGGATTGGATATTTCTCTGCGGGATGTGACTTTTGCTTATAAGGATACGCAAGTTCTGAACGGCATCACCCTGGACATCAAGCAAGGAACCACAACGGCATTGGTAGGGCCTTCTGGCTCTGGTAAATCTACGATTGCGAAACTTATCGCCTCTTATTGGGATGTTGGAGACGGGCATATCACCATTGGAGGTGTTGACGCAAAAGAACTTCCTCCAGAGCAGGTAATGGATTTGATTGGTTATGTATCCCAGGATAATTTTCTGTTCAATTTGTCCGTCCGTGAGAATATCCGCATGGGCAGGCCAGAGGCAACGGATGCTGAAGTCGAGGCGGTGGCAAAAGCTGCGGGCTGTCATGAGTTTATCATGGGTCTGGATCACGGGTATGAAACTGTAGTAGGCGGCGCAGGTGGACACCTCTCCGGTGGAGAGCGCCAGCGGGTCGCTATTGCACGGGCCATGATGAAAAATGCACCCATTGTTATCTTAGACGAGGCAACTTCTTACACAGACCCAGAAAATGAGGCGGTCATTCAGGATGCCATAGGACGGCTAACTCATGGAAAGACACTCATTGTGATCGCCCATCGCCTGTCCACCATTACTGGGGCGGAACAAATTGCTGTGGTAGATCACGGAAAGATTTTGGACTCCGGAACGCATGGAGAACTGTTGGATCGGTGTCCGCTATATCAGCAAATGTGGGCAGCTCACACGCAGGCGCGAGACAACGATCAGATGGAAGGAGGTGCGGCGTATGTTTGACGCATATAAACGGTTCTTTCGATTTTCCGGGACAGAGAAAAGTACCTGGTATAAAGGTATGGCCTTTGAACTGCTGCGGAGCATCTTTGAAGCGTTACAATTTGTCGCTCTATTGATCGTGCTACGGGCGTTGGTGGAACAGAATATAACCGGGGCCACCGCATGGACAGCTTTGGGAATTATGGTGGTTAGTGTGGCTGGTGCCGCGCTCTGCTGGTATCTGGCCCACAATAGCGAAGGACACGCTAACTACCGAATGTGCGGAGAAAAGCGTATTCACATCGGTGAACGCATGAAATATATGCCGATGGGTTATTTCAACGCGCAGAGCCTGGGCAGTCTTACTGCGGCAGCAACCTCCACAATGTCCGATTTGGAGAGTATGTCTTTCGCAGTGATTGCCCGGACAGTTGTGGGTATGATTCGTACTGCGGTTTTTTCTCTGGCGATCATGTGCTTCGACTGGAGAATCGGTCTTGTATTCTTTGTTGGGATGCTGCTGTTCCTTTGGGTCAATTCCCGACTGCTCAAGAAATCCCGTGAGCTTTCCCCAGGACGATTGGCTGCACAGACTAAATTGGTGGATGCTGTGCTGGAATACATACAGGGCATGAGTGTGGTGCGCGCTTTCCACGGGGATAAAGCGGCAAAACAAACTCTAAACAATACCATCAAAGAAACAGAAAATCAAAACTTCAAATTGGAGCGCAAACGCATCCCCTACAACGTGCTGGAGCAGGTTGTTTTGCGCGTTACTTCTGTGTTGGCAATCCTGATTTCCATCTGGCTTTTCCTGCAAGGAGATATGTCGCTCTTCTCCTGTTTGATGATGGTGGTATCTGCGTTCCTGGTATATAGCGAATTGGAATCGGCTGGTGAGATGTTCTTTATGCTGCCGATGATTGATGCTTCCATTGACCGGGTAGAGGAAATTGACCGGGCACCCAGGATGGATGAGGGCGGCTCTGTTCAGGTGCCGAAAAGCCATGATATTTCATTTGACCATGTGGATTTCTCCTATGGAGATCGGAAAATCATTGATGATGTGAGCTTCACCATTCCAGAAGGCACGACTACCGCTATTGTGGGGCCCTCTGGTTCCGGCAAAACAACGCTTACCAGCCTTATGGCCCGGTTCTGGGATGTGAAAAAAGGCTCCGTGAAATTGGGCGGCATTGATGTAAAAGACTATTCGCTGGACAGTTTGATGAGCAATTTCAGTATGGTTTTTCAGAATGTGTAAGCGTTCTTGACAAGGGTACAATGCAAAGTGAAAAGGTTTAGATCTTCCATTCAATAGCAAGCTCGGTGCGAGTGGCTTCAACTTTAGAAACCAGCGTGTCGAGGACGCGCCGCCTGTCATCGAAGCTCACATCTTCCCAATGGCTTAAATATCCCGTTATGCTATCGACCTGCGAGGAAGAAACAGAGTTAGCGGTGAGATCGGCCACCAGCTTTAACTGCTTTTGCCGTTCCGCGTCCAGTTCTTCAATCCGGCTGTTTGCGTATTGCAACAAAAGCGGGTTTGCCCCGGTCAGCGTGTCAATGAGCTTTTCAATCTCGCCCTCGATTTTGGCAAGTTTAGCGCGGGCGGCGGTCAGTTTGGGATTGTACCCCTCCGCCTTACTGCCTTTCAGCGTTTGAAATTTCCGCATCTTCTTAACCATTTCCTCATAGACCGATTTTTCCAAGTCGTGCTTTGTGAGAGTGCCGGGCCCTTGACAGCTTTTGTTTTCCAGCCGTTGCTTGCACCGCATATAAGTGACACCGTTTGGAGCGTTCAGACTGGCCAGCGCATACCCACAGCATCCACACTTGATTTTCCCGGCCAGCCATGTATTGTGGCATTTGCGGCCATTCTGGAACGTGGTATTTTGGGACAGCTTGTGCTGGACGGCCAGCCAGAGGGACGAGGGGATGCGGCCCTTGTGGGGCGCAATCACCAGAATGTTTTCCTCCCCCTCGCGGCCCTGGTACAAGTAACAGCTAAATTCACCTGTGAATAGTTCCGGCGGGCTTTCGATTTTCGCGCCCTGGGCCTTGAAATATTCGTAAATATCCATATCGGCCTGGACGTAAACCGGATTTCTCAAGAGCTGGCCCACAAAGCCGCGCTTCAATGTCTTTCCATACACCATGATTTCATTCTCGGTAAAATACCGGGTAATGTCGCCGTAGGAGTTCTCCGGCTCGGCGTACATTTCATACATAAGCTCGGCGTAGTCCATCTCAGCGTTTTCAACCAGCCGCTTTGTTTTGATACCGTCCATGACGATGGGCTCCGTATCAAAACCGTATGGAGCCCGGCCCCGCATATAGTAGCCCTTGGCACACCGGGAATAAAAAGCGTCCTGCACACGCATCTGGATGCTTTCCCGTTCCAGTTGGGCGAACACGATGCAGATATTGAGCATCGCCCGGCCCATCGGGGTTGACGTATCAAATTTTTCGGTGCAGGAGACAAATTCCACGTTGTACTGCTTGAACAGTTCCATGAGCTTTGCGAAGTCCACAATGGAGCGGCTAATTCGATCCAGCTTGTAAACAATCACCCGCCGGATCAGCCCGGCCCGGATGTCTTTCAAAAGCCGCTGGAAGTCGGGGCGTTCTATGTTCTTCCCGGAATATCCCTTGTCTTTGTATTCTTTCGCTTCACCGCCTTTTAGTTCATATCGGCAAAATTCAAATTGACTTTCAATGCTGATACTATCCTTTTTGTCAATCGACTGCCGCCCGTAAATTGCATCTATTCTATTATCCATAATTAGCTCCCTTCCGTTTATACGGGAGCCAACCTACAATTATATTATACCTCTGCCGCCCCCATTCAACAAGGATGCCTTTGACTCCCCCCGCTGTCCGGCATATTTGCGGAACACGTCAAAAAGCTGTTGTTCCACCTCGCGCCTGCGCTTTTCCCGTTCCTGCGGGGGCAGAATGGGAGTAAGATTTTTAATAGTAATCGTCCGATCACCAAGTACAGCCGTTTTCATTTCGCTTTTGTATTTGGTCTGTGCGTGCATAGAATACCTCCCATTTCAGAAATGACAAAGGCCAGCACCGCGAAAGTGCTGGCCCTTGTTTTGACCGGGACTTCGGGACAAAATGTCTCGAAGCCAGCCGGAGCCCTGCTCATAAAGCAGGCCCCGCTTTCATAAGATGGAGGGAGGCCGCGCCCGTTTCCTTGACCTGTCCAAAGACAACTATACTCAGCGCAGCACTCCCACACAGCAGGGGACGGCGGCCCGGAGGGACAGGCGGCCAGCCTGCCCTGTGGCGGATCGTGGCCGTGGGATGGCCCAGCCCACCTGCGGCGCTGGTGTTGGTCGCTCGTTCTCTTGTGGAGAAGTCACCGCGCACCCGCCGCCCGGCTCCCCGCGCTATGCTCGGAGCCGCCGCCGTTCTGCTGTGGAGAGGTGGACAACCTACCTCTCATATACCACCAGAAAAACAGGGGGTAATGGAGATGCTTTTTAGAAATTTTCCCGCAAATATTTTTTCATGCGTTTGATCCCGCAGAGGACGGAGCACCTAACGGCGCTTTTATCCACGCCCTCCTCGCGGGCAATCTCCCGGTAGCTTTTACCGAGAATAAGGTGAGCATCCACCCGGCGGCCCTGGAGCTCCGGCAGGGAGTTGAGCGCGTTCCAGAGCCGGAAAAACATTTCCTTGCGATCCAGGAGCTCCTGGGGGCTGGGCTCATGCTGGCAGGCGGAATATTCGATCCCGTCATCACAGTCCAGGGAATAATATGCCTTGTTGTACCGGGCCCGCTCCACATAGGCGGCCTCCTGGCGTCTGCTGGCGGTGAGGGCCTCGGCCACTTCGTCAGCAACCTCGATAAACTGATCCTGTATGTACCAATAATAAAAATCTTTCAGATTGATGGTTGTCATAACTTGTCCTCCATTTCGTTTTGTTCGGGTTGAGGGGAAACGAAATGGAGAGCTGGCGGGGAACGGCACCTGGGAGGGCCGCCCCGCACCTTGGGATACTTTGTCTCAAAGCAGGCATAATAAAATGCGCCTGTACGACATAAAGCCGCACAAGCGCATAAATTGAGATATTCACCTACATTATAACAATTTTCGCAACTACGGTTAAAATATCCTTGTCTGTGGCCCTGGCTTTTTTTGATAAGTTAGAGGGGCGGGTAAGGATTGTGCGGGACACGGCGTACCTCCTTTGTTACCGCCGTGTGATATAAAAAGCGGCGGTCTTGAAATAGTTAATTTCAAAACCGCCGCTTAACTTTAGTTTAGGCGCACATCAACACAGCCGCCAAGCCAACGGTTTTTTTATATGCCGTTTCCGTTGGCGGCTGATGAATAGCAACAAATTTTCAAAAAGATTTATAATGTAAAACCAATTTTTCTCTGTGCAGGCCAAGGGCAATCACGCCATTGTCCGTTATCCTGCTCTGCTTTTCCAGTCAATAGGTCTGTGGCGGCGTCTGCAAGATAACCCAGGTAGCTTCCTGCGGAGCTGTCACCGCATAGCAATTTCCACATCAGACCGCCAAAAAGATAAGATTGAGCAAATTCGCGCCAGCTATGCAGTTCCTCAGCAACCTTTTGGGAGAGATCCCACAGAATACCAACAGCCTCGCTTTCTGTGATCCAGCCTAAATAGCATCCCCAGCGGGTCAGCATGGCCGCCCGGCCAACATCCCACCCAGCCATAAAGCCAGGGGCATATTGACTTTTATACCGTTGTGCAAACCTCCATGCCCGGCTGGTAGATTCGCGGTCGTCCTCGTCCATTGTTTCGTCCATCAGTTCCTCCGGCGAAGATGCCTCGCTATAAAGTTGATACCGCAGGATATAGCCCTCCTGCGCCAGATAACGGATCATATCCAAAAGATCACTCCGGCCATCTATCCCCCAGGAGCGGCGCACAAGGGACACAATTTTCTGCTCCATAACAGGAATATGTTCCTCCACATCCATACCGTCCAGATTATGACTGTTAAGGGTCGATAAAATCCCGGACAGTAGGATGCCAAAGCGTTCCCATTTTACATCATCTTTTTGATATGGGATCGCTTCTGGCTCAGGCATGGCCTCAAGCCGGGCCATTGTTTCTTCCAAGGTAGCATAAAGGTTTTCTTCCATTTCCAGATCGAATGAGAGTTCTTCCTCATCGTCCGCATCTTCCATTTCCAGCGTTTCCAGAGCAGCCGCAAGTATGCCCATATCTTCTCCGAAAAGTTGTCCCATCAAGTCCCCAGCAGTAGCCGAAGTTGCCTCGGCAACTTTATCATTTACCATCTTTTGCAGCAATTCCTCATTAACAGCCATTTGAGCCATACTGTCTGACCCAAACATCTGTCCAAGAATTTCTACTTGACGTTGAGTATTAGCGACAATCTGTTCTTCCACTTCGGCGGCAGATACAGATGCGCTTTTTTCAGAGCTGGGAACCTCGATTTTGCTGATTCGTTCCTCGTTTTTTTCCATGGTCTCTTTCATGGAAGCGAGTGCCTGCTCTTTTGCTTGCTGTGCCTGTTTTCTAATCTCGTCTATATCGAACATTTTCAATCCTCCTTGTCCGGGGGGAGCGGATGCCATGCCGGAGGTTTTTTGTGACGTGCAAATAGTTTTTTAATCTGCCGCAGTATTGCTTCTACGAAATGAAACCATAGATTGCCAACTATAAACACGATCACAAGAAACAGCAGGAACGCTCCGATTTCTCCAATCGGCATCTTTTACCTCACTTTGTTGCAAAACGGTTCATAAAGAAGTCGGTAAAAGCGGCCAGTTCATCATCCTGTGACACATAAACATACAGCTTTTCATCTTCCAGCCAGTCATAGGCATTGATGCCAATGTATCCTTTTTTGTCTGGATAAATGATAAAAGCATCGGTAGGGTATTTGTTCCGATAGGCTTTCAAAATTTCAGAGCGGCGATAGTAGGTCGGATCGCCACAGCCAGAAAGATCGGGCACTGTGGGAACGACCACAATCGTCTGGCTGGCTTCGTTCCAGCCGACAATTAAATTTCCAATCTTTGTTTTACTCCCATGAACAAACCCATAGTTAAACCGACTAACATCCTCGGTATATCCGAAAATCAGTCTGTAATTGTCCCCGTTCTCTACAACCTGATTAAATAGAGCACGCATTTTCTTTGCATTTGCGTTGCTCTTTTCCATGTCAATTTCAGGGCCCTTAAATAACTTGCTAAAAAATCCCATGATTTTTTCCTCCTAAATGTTTGAATGTGTTTTTATATGAAACTGAATGGGACAGTCCCCACAGCATCATAAATGAAATGATTTTGATAATAGCTATATCACTTTGGGACACTTTGTCCCAAAGTAGCGGTAAAGCAAGTCTATTGCTCTGCCAGAATATGCTCCATCTCTGCCAAACTCAAGCCGCGAACTAATATGTGATCTCCTCTCGCTTCTACAATGTAGGGTTGTAATTGCTTCAAAGCCTTGCGGTACTCCAAAAAGCCAAGGTTTTCATCTTTTGTTAAGCTAACAAAAGTCAACGCCCACAGCGAAATAGTCTCACCCTCAATCTCGTACATTGTTTCTGGTGCTAACGGCAGGATGGTATCCACAGTTTCCGAAAGGGCGAAGCTAACCATAAGCCCACCGTTATCCAGTTCAAACGCATGGGGATTTGCTTCATAGGCTTGCGACCACAGATCATCAGCTTCTGTGTCATCGGAATGATCCACACCCATTTCAAACAACAAGTGCTGATGAACAACGGCATTTCCCTTTTCGACATATTGAATGGACTCAGTTCCCCCAAAAGCCAAAGCCGGAGCAAAGAAGAAAATCTCGTTTTCTGAAAGGCCGCCATGTTTAGCAAATGCTTCTTGAAATAGACCCACTCTCAGAAACTGCGCCGCAAAATTTTCGGTGGGAATAATGCGCTCAAAAAAATCGGAAAAGCTGGTAGAAAAACTGCCCGATCTGCGGTGGTGAATATCAAGCAGGCATATATCATCTGCTGTATCCGACAGCTTGCGGTAAATAAAAAGCGTTCCAAATCCAGTCATTAGAATGGGGAGACACCCCTCCTGCTCACCCAGCCAAAGAGTGATCGTATCAATATAATCAGTTGGGTCAATAATTTTCAGCAAACCTCCGCCATAATTTCCGAAACCATATTCCTGCCAAAATTTCAGAAGTTCCGCTGGCACTTTCCCTTGAAATTGCTCCAGCGTTTCCGCAGTAGGTTTTCGCAAGTTGTTATCCGGTGGATATTTGCTTACAAAAGGATCAAATACTTTCATCGCGTGTTCTCCTTTGCGTTTTATTTTAGGTTTTATCTCTCAAAAATAAGAGCAAAAAACCAAATTTGTTTTTATTCTGGCTAAAATGAAATCCGTCTGAATATATGGCCGAAACATGATATTCGGACGGATTATCTCATTCCAATCACTCAAGCGGTAGGCGTTGCTTTTAATTTCTCCAGGGCATCCACAATAGCGTTTATTTGAAAGTCAACTGTTTCATCGGCAACTTCGGGAACAAACAGAGGTAACGTATCAGGGATTGCCTTGCGTACAACCATCGCTGTCAGACTCAAATTCGTAAATAAATTGATCCTTGCCGCGTCCGCCTTTATACCAAAGTTTTCTAAAATTTCTCCAAAAAGACGGAGCTGCTTTTGACGGAACATTTGATAGCTTTCCTTTGACAAACGTTTGAAAATGAGTTGCTGTTCTTCAATCGTTAAAACAGCGATGCCATTTTTCTCTCCGTAACAACAGGCATAGAGAAATTGTTTCACGGCATCACGCCAGCTTAAAGCAGGATCGGCCATCAGTGTTTGCACTTGCTCAATAATTTTAGGCTGTTGCAAGTACAGCGTTTCAACGATCAAATCTTCTTTCGTTGCAAAGAAAGAGTAAAAGAAAGTTCGTGAAATACCAACCTTTTTATATATTTGCTCCACAGTAGTATGCTGTATGCCCTGTTTTGCCATCAGTTCAAGACCAACTGCAACGAGTTCCGTTCTGATGCGCTCTCTATCCTCCTCAGAATAAGCTACCTTTGGCATCCCGTCACCTCTTCCCTGCAAAATAAAAACAAATTCTAAAAATCAACTTTATTTTAGCACATCCAATAGAACAATACAAGAGTGAAATGACATAAGTCCGATGTTTTAACGCGGGTACTTCCGAGGCCCGCACGTTTTGGCAAGCAATTCGAGTGTGCCCACACTCGAAATTTTTGCCGGGCCGCAGGCCCGCAAAAATGCTTGTTGGGGAGCTCCCCAAACCCGCAGGACTTCGGGACAAAGTGTCCCAAAGTCCCGGCGCTATGCGCCTGTTGTCTGCGGCCTGTCGCTACCGCTCCTGGGCCTTATTTTCCCGCCCGTCCGTCACGCCGAGCAGATGGTCAATGTTCGCCTTGACCGCCACGGCCTGCCGCATATCGGCCTGGGCCTGGCGGTACTCGGCATAAAGGGCCTTTTTCTTTTCAGAGAGCTCCCTGCGGGATTTTTTCAGCGTGTCTATTTTGGGGAGCTTTGCCCCGTCCAGGATTTCATTCATGGCCGCCTTTGCCGCCCGGTAAGCGGCCAACTCCGCCTCATGCTGGGCCAGGTATTTTTTACTGTACCGGGCCGCCTTGTAGCCATCGAACACAGGCCGGGTCTTGGCATAGTCCACCGTGGCCTCCATAAGCCGGGCCGTTTTGGAGAGGGCGGCCTCCGTGTCCCGCAGCTCCCCGGCCAGCTTGTGAAAGCGATCCACCGCCGCCTCGGTGCTGGCCTCCAGCGCGGCATAGTCGGCCAGTTCGTGCTCCCGCAGATACTGGAGCGCGGCGGCCATCTGCTTTAGATTGTAGACCTTGGCCCATCGCGCATAGGCCGGGCCTTTACCCTGGGCCATGCGCTGTTGAATGTCAATCACCAGATCAACGCGCCGGGGCGGGGCCGGAGCGTCCTGGGGGAGCTCCGGGATGGGCCGCTCCCCGGCAATCACCGCCCGGATGTCCTCCGGGTCAAAGCCCGCGCCCAGGGTAGAAGCCCGGAGCCGGGTCGGTTTATCCTGGCCGGGAGCCAGGAACGAGATCACGCCGCCCCGCCCATGCTTGACGGCAAAGCCGGACTCCTCCATGAGCCGCAGGAACGCCGCAAAGTCGGCGGGCTTTTTCTCCAGGGCCGCGATGACAGCCAGCCGCACCCTCTGTTTTGCAGAGGGCGGCTTTTCCCCGATCCATTGACCGTAATGGAGAAAACGGCCCTTGCTGTGCAGTTTGGGATTTTGGATATAGGACAGCTCGTGCTCAATGCACACCCGGTCAGACAGCCGCCGCAGGGCAAAGGACGAGCCGATGAAATTATGGAATTTCCGAGAGCGGTCAAAGGCCGTGGAGTTGTAATAAATGTGATTGTGAATGTGGCCTTTGTCGGTATGTGTGCAGACGAAAAACTGGTATTTGCCTTTCGTCCAGCGCATCGCCGTTTCATAGCCGATTTTATTTGCCTCCTCCGCCGTCACCTCGCCGGGCGGGAACGCCTGCCGGATCTGGAAGAACAGGGCCCCGCGCTCCACGGGCCGGGCCGTTTCCACCTGGTACTGGCTTTTTACCAGCAGGAACTCGGCGGGAGCTGTGGACGGGTCGCAGAGATAAGAGGATACGGCCCCCAGCTTTTGGGGATTGAGCCCGTAATCAAACCGCTCCTCCATCGTCTGGATTGCGCTTTTTCCAGCCGCTACCTTGTAGGGCCGGATATAAGTTGTGGCCGTGAATACCCCTCCTCTCTGTATGCAGCTTTCGCCACCTTGGGACAAAGTGTCCCAAAGTCGTGAAAACCGGGGAGCGGCACAGCACCGCTCCCCGGAGGGTCAAAGCTCCACCACGGCGGAGAGCCTTTCCAGTAAATCAGACAGCGGCCCCCATAAGGCCGCATAGTCCCTTTGCAGGGCGGCGATCTCCTCCGGGTAGATGCCGCCGTAGGTGTTGGCCTGGATCGCCACCTGGTTCAGATTGTTTGAGCACCGCCGCTGGAGCGACACCAGCTCCCGGACGGGCGAGAGGTCAACGTGGAGCACATAGCCGTTAAGGGCCATTTTCCGCATATAGGCTCCCATGTTGCGGATGCCAGCCTCGGCCATGCGCTCCCGGATCAGCGCCTGCTCCTCCTCAGACACCATGACATGAAGATGGACAGGACGGCGGCGTTTCTTTGTCACCGCTCCTCCCGTTCCCGGCTCCGATAGGGGCGGGGCGGCTCCTTGATCTTATCCACGGGCTTTTCCTCCACAGGGGGCAGGGGCGCGCCGAACACGCCGCAAAGACGCTTGACCTCCAGATGGGCAAATTCCTGGTCTTTCTGTTTTTCCATAGACACCTCCTCAAGCATAACAGCCTGGGACTTCGGGACACTTTGTCCCAAAGTCCCGTTTTTCCATGTTGACAGCATTTCGGCCATTCCGGGGCAGGGCATATAAAACTACGGCCCGCCCCAAAAGCGGCCTCCAAAAGCCTTGAAATCAGCGGGTTTTCCGGGGCCTAATTGTCAACCGTTCACCCCCGTTTCCGGCGCATATATTCCCGCTGTTGGCGGCGGTGGGCTTTTAAGGCGCAAGCCTCCGAACAATACGCCTGCCGCCTGTCCGGGGCCACGGCCCCGCCGCAGATGGGGCAGGGCTTGAAATCCGGCCTGGGGCCCTCAGTCAAGAGGGCCGCCTCCAGCGCCGGATCAAGGGGCAGGATGGCCTCTCGGAAGTAGCGGCAATAGGCACCTGTCCAGCACTTTCCCAGCATATAGCACTCACAGTCCAGGGGCAGGCATCCACAGGCCCGGTCATAGTTGGCGCACCATTTCACCACCAGGGAGCGGATGGCCGCCTTTTCCTCCCGTGTCAGTTCGCGGGCCAAAGCGTCACCTCCCGCCGCCCGGCCTGGGGGAAAGTTTCTGATAACAGCAGACACAGCGCAGGCCCCGCCAGTAGGGACAGCCGGAGCAGGCGGAACCCCTGGGCGGCTTGGCCGGGCCGGGAGCCTGGGGCCGGGGCTTTTGCTTCATCATCCGTTCAAAAGAACTCGTTGTAAAATTCATTCCCCGTCCTCCGTTTCCTCGTTTTCTTCCTCGTCCTCATCCCAGGGCGGGCCGTCCTCCTCGCCGTCATAGTCCTCCAGTTCCTCGCCGTAGTCCTCCTCCGGCTCTGTTGCCGTCTGCTGTTTGGGGCGGTACACCTTGAAATAGAACGCGGCCCCGCCGCCCAGCACCGCCACGGCCAGCACCAGCAGGAGCATCCCGGCGTTGCCTTTTTCTGTTTCCGGTTCCGGCTCGGCGTCGGGCTCGGCCACAGGTTCCGGCTCCGGCTCTGGCTCCACGCCAGCGCACTCGGTCATGTTGACGGCGCACACCGCGCAGTCGGTATTGACGGCCCCCGCCGCGCATTTGTCCGAGCAGGAGCAGGAGGCCAGCTCCGCGCCAGCGGCCTCGGCAGCGGCCAGCAGGTCGGCCTCGTCCACCGTATTCAGAAAATAGGTCTGGTACTGTTCGCCGTCCTCGTCCACGGGCTTGTCGTAGTCAATGACAATGTAAAAGGTGGCCCCGCCGCTGGTCTGGACGGTAATAAACTGCTTGTTGGTATGCTTGTCATAGAGCAGATCGCGGGTCACAAGATTGCCGTCCTCAGAAAAGCCCTCGCCGGGCTCAATCACCGGCTCCTCCGTGACAGCGGGCTCCACAGGGTCAAGCCCCTCCCAGTCCTCGCCGCCCCCGGCGTAGGCCGTTGCGGGGGCAAAGCCGCATAAAAGAACAGCGGCGCAAAGCGCCGCCGTCAAGACTCGAAAGCGTTTCATATTCAGTTCTCCTCCTTTCCCTCGATAACAGGCGCGGGCTCGGACTTCGGGACACTTTGTCCCAAAGTGCCATCGTCCCGGAGCTTCTGGAGCACCAGGGGGAGCTCCGTAAGAGGGATGCTCATGCCCCGCACGATGTCCACGATCTCGCTGTTTTCGGCCTCCAGTTTCTTCTGCTCCAATTCTTTCAGCCGGGCCTGCTGTTCGCTGATTTTGGCCTTGACCTTATCAATCTCGGCCTGGATTTTCATACTTTTTGCTGTTGCCATTCAAAACCTCCATTCAAGGCAAACGCCCGTAGGCGTAGAAATGAGACTGCCAGTAGCTGGTATTTAAGTTTGCATAGCTGATGGGATCGCCACAATGGATCATCATTCCGTCCCCCACATAGATGCCCACATGGGAAACGCCCGGCGTGTCATAGGTGCCCTTGAAAAAGACCAGATCGCCGGGGCGCGGGGAGCTGGTGCGAGTGCAGATGTTATAGAGCCCCTGGGCCCCCAGGCGGCCCACATTCCAGCCGGAGTGATTGATTACCCAGGACACAAAGCCGGAGCAGTCAAAGGACGTGGCCGGGGAGCTCCCGCCCCATACATAGGGATAGCCCAGGTATTTTTCCGCCTCGGAGAGCATAGCGGCGAATGTTTCATCGTCCAGATATTCCCCCGGCACCTCATATCCGGCGGGCGGGTTTGTCACATAGCGATCCACATAGGCGGAGCCGGGGAACAGGTCGGGGCGGTTTCCCAGGGTAGACATATAGAGGGAGTACCGGGCCAACTGCTCCTCGCCCATGAAATACACAGGCAGATGGGACAGGTCAAAATTTTCCAGCGTCACATAACAGATATACCAGGAATAGGGCTCGTCGTCGCTGTCATACCGTGTCTCCACCACCACGCGCTCTGTCAGAATATACTGGCGGTCAAAGAGCATCCCCAGCGTACCCTGCACCTGGGCCGCCGTCCATTCCCCCTCGTGGAGCACACAGAGAATGGAAATCAGCACATAGGGATCGTGTTCGATTTCATCCAGATCAAAATGGTACTCGTCATAATTGTGGGTGCTGGTGTAGGTATCAAGATAGTTTTGGAGCTCCGCCTCCAGATCGAGGTAGGCCGCCTCCGCCGCCAGGATTTCCCCGTCCGGGGATGGGTAGGTGGTAGCCCCCACAGCCCCGGCCCCGGCGTTGCCAAGCAAAACCAGGGAGGACGAACAGGACTGCATAGACAGAATGAGCAGGACACAGGCCAGGGCCAGGAGCACGCCCAGGGGATGCCGCTTCACAAAGCCCACCGCCTGGGCCGACAGCTTTTCGGTGGCGGCGGCGGTCTTTTCAGCGGCCACGGCCCCCTGGCGGGCGGCCTCCTTTGCCCGCTTTTGGTACTGCTTGCGGAGCCGCCGCTTCTGCCAGTAGCGGGACAGGGCATTTTTCGAGAGCTCCGGGTGTTCCTGGGCGGCGGTGTAAAATTGATAGTCCGCCGCAGCCTTGCCATACCGGGCCTCGGCCCGCCGGACGGCCCGCGCCGGGTGCTCCCGTATGCGCCGCCCCACGAAGCGGGAGCCCTGGCGAAACGCAGACTCGCCCAAAAGCTCGGAGTGATGGGCCCCCTCGGTGCCTACATTTTCCTGCTCCACCTCGTAAATCTTCCCATGCACAAAGCCGTGGACGGAGCCCCCCAGGGCCCCGCCCGCCCGTTTGACGGGGCCGGGCTTTTTTGGGGGCTTCTGCTTTGCCAGCTTGCCCTTTGCCGCCTCCAGCTTTTCCCCGCGCTTTTCCATGCGGAGCTTGGACGCGGCGGCCTGTTCCTGCCTGCTCTTTTGCCGGAATTTGGACTTTGGGACACTTTGTCCCGAAGTGCCCCCGGCCTGTTCTTTCGTGCCAGCCCCGGCCTCCGGGCCCGGAGCCCCCTGGAGCGCGGCCTGCTCCGGGCGCACACGGGGCCCAGGGCCAGCCTTATCCCGCCGCGCCATCTTTCAAATCCTCCGGGCGCGTAGTCAGAAGATCGTAAATCTCCCCACGAGGGAAACGATCCATAAAGGGGATCGTCACATTCCCATAGAACAGCAGGCCCTCGCCGGAATTGCTGTGTGTGATATAGGAAAGCTGATGCTCGGAAATGCCGAGCTGTTTTGCCAGAATTGCCCGGTCACTCTGCGCCTGGGACAGCAGGATCATAAAATCCGTGTTGTCCAGAATATTCTGGATCTCCGGGCTGGCCAGCAGGTGCTTGACGTTCTGCGTCAACGCGCTGGGCACACAGCCCCGTTTGCGGAGCATCTGCCAGATGGAAACAAAATAGCTGGCGGTGAGCTGATCCCGGAGCAGAACATGGAACTCATCAAAGTAGCACCAAGTCGAGATGCCGCTCTGATAGTTGGTATTGACCGAGGAATTGACAAACTCATTTGTGACGTGCATCGCAATTTTTCGGAGATTGTCTCCCATGCCCTTGAGCACGATGCACACCACACGGCAGTCGGTTTTGACATTCGTGGGATGGTTGAACAGGTTAAGGGAGCCTGTACAGTAGAGCTCCAGGGCCGTCGCCACGCGCCGGGCCTCCGGCTCCGGCTGTTTCAAAAGTTCCTCGTACAAGTCCTGGAGCAAGGGCATCCTGCCGTCCCCCACGCCCAGGGCCAGATCCCGGTAGACCAGCCGCACACAGCGGTCTATGACGGTTTTTTCAATCGGTTGTAAGCCCTCCTTGCCGCCCACCACCAGCTCGCACAGGGACAACAGAAAATCCGCTTTCATGGAAAGGGGGCTGTCCTCATCGTTGCCGCCCATCTGGATGTCCATAGGGTTGATGTGATTAGGGCTGTCCGGGGCAATCTCAATCACCTGGCCGCCCAGCCGCCGCACCAGCGGGGCATATTCGCCCATCGGGTCTACAATGATAATCCGATCCTGGGGAATGGTAAGAAAGACATTGAGCAGCTCCCGCTTTGCCGCGAAGCTCTTGCCGGAGCCAGTAGAGCCCAGGTAGAGCCCATTCGCGGATTTCAGCTTTTTCCTGTCCGCCATAATGACGTTGTGGGAAAGTGCGTTCATGCCGTAATAGAGGGACGGCCCGGCCATGCGGAGCTCCCTGGTCATAAAGGGAATGAAGATCGCCGTGGAGCTGGTAGTCATGCCCCTCTGGATTTCCACTTCGTTCCCGCCCAGGGCCAGGGAGGAAACAAAGCCCTGTTCCTGTTGCCAGTCCAGCCGCTTCAATGTGCAGTTGTATTTCTGCGCGATGCCGCCCACGGTGAAAATATCATTTTCCAGCCGCTGGCGGGTGGGGGCCAGATTTACCACGGTAAAGGTCAAGAGGAACATCCGCTCGTTGCGGGACTGGAGGTCGGCAAGGAGCTCCGCCGCGTCCTTGGAAAATGTGATAAGGTCAGGCGGCAGAATGTCGGGGTCATATCCGGCCCGGACAGCTTTGCGCTGTTCCTCCACTTTCATTTTTCCAATGTCAGAAATTTTCCCCTTGATGGTTTTAATCGCCTTTAGCTGATCCACGGTCTGGATATGGAGGGTCACGGTCATTTCCGCGTCAAGCTCCAAAATTTCCGCCAGGAGCTTGTCGGAGAGCTCCGACGCCAAAATCTGCAAGTAGGAGGCCGCGCCCCAATACTGGCCCATGCGGAACAGCCGGGGCTGGCGGAAGTCAAAGCTGTCGGGGGCAATAAAGTCCTTTGTGCCGAGCCCCGTCTTTGCAATATCCCCCCAGGAGAAGCGGAACGGCTCCCGGCTCCCAGGATGCATCTGGCCGTGAAGCAGGGCCAGACGCGCCCGCCCGTCCATCGGCTCGGAGGGCACGCCCAGCCGCTTAAAGTTGCTCATAACGTCCGCCTCCACGCGCTCCAGCCGGGGCCGCGCCTCGTCCAGACTTTCCGCCGGGATGCCAAAGGTAATATATTTTGAGCGTTCAATCCCATTGTTTGACCGGGCAATCTGATTTTTCAGCATCCCGGTAAACTCGGCCCGGACGCTGTTAAAGTCATCCTCGGCCTGGGGGATGTTCACCTTGTAGCGGCTCCGGGAGTGGGAACGGCGGTTAATGAAAGAAAGCTGGAACGGCAGAGAGCTGTCAAAGTAGTTGAGGAATGAGCTCCAGCCGCTAAAGATAGCCGTCTGATCATCGGTGCTTGCTACAGAATAATTGATGTCCTCATATTCCACAGTTTTTGTATAGAGCCCGCCGGGGAGCTGGCACACGCCGTCCGGGAGCATCCGCACATAGGGGATCGTCTGCTGGGCGGACAGGGCCGCCCGGTTTTTACCCTTTGCGGCGGGGCCGCGCCTGGGTGTTTGCTTTTTTGCTTGTTGCAATCGCATCCTCCTTTCCCATGGAGCCCCGCATAGTAAACGGGGCGTATAAATTCTGCGTCTGATAGGGCCTCGCGCCGGGCCGCAGGAAACGGGCCCGGATAATATTTCTAACCACCTTTTCAAAGGGGAGCCCGTCACGCTCATACATCGCCAGCAGAAACGCCGGGAGCATAACGGCCAGCATAAGGAACATGGCCCCGGTGTTGCCGATAGAGCTGCGGGCCAGCAGATAGGACGGGATGCCCACCGCCGCCGCGCCGCCAAAGCAGACAAGCTGGCGTTTGGTAAGGTTAAAGGCCATTTTCGTTTTGATTTTGGATAAGTCGTTGGGGACATTTACATAGGGCATGAAAAACCTCCTTTCTCCCCCTGGACTTCGGGACACTTTGTCCCAAAGTCCGGGACGGTGCTCTCCACCTCGTTCCCCCACACGTCCCAGCCGGGCGGGGTCTGCCTTGCAAAGAGCTCCACGCGGGGCAGGTCGCCCAAGAGGGAAACAATCTTGTCGCGGGCCTCGTCCGGCTTTTTGCTGTGGGCTTCAACGGGGGAAATGATAAACTGATGAATATTCGCGGCCTGCCGTTTGGGATGGCCCCTGGTTGCCAGCAGGCAGATTTCCGCGTTGCCCCGCGTCCAGAAGCCCAGGCCGTAAAACCAACTGTCTGCCTTTTTGTTTTTCTTCAGCCAGACAAAAGCCACGGTTTTATAAGCGAAGCCCCACGCCTTAATGAGCCGCAGGGCCTCCGGCAACTGCGGGAACGTGGCCCACAAAAAAAGTGCGCTGTCCGGGGCCGCCAGATCAGCCACCGGGAGCGCACATAGCTCCTCAATCCCCATTGTGGGGTAGTGATGTTCCGCCGCCCCCTGTACGTTCTTTGCAGAATACCGCCAGGGCGGATCGGCGTAGATGATAGAATAGTTTCCGATAGTCAGACTCCTTTCTCCCCGGCCTCCGCAGCCGCCCGCGCCAGCCGGATGCGCTCCGTGGCCGGGGCGTAAAAGGCCGGGGCGGTTTCAAAGCAGATAAAGCGGCGGCCCGTGTTGACGGCGGCCACGGCAGTTGTGCCGGAGCCCGCGCAGATGTCCGCCACCACCTCGCCGGGGCGGGTGTAGGTCTTGATGAAATACTCGCACAGCTCCACGGGCTTTTGCGTGGGGTGGACGGTGCGCTGTACCGATGGGAATGTCAGCAGGTTTCCGGGAAAGCGCAGGCCGTCCTCAGAGCCGCCGCCGGAACGGACAAATTTTCCATAGTTGGGGCTGTTGCCGCCCCGGTCAGCGGTTTTCTTGTAGGGCTTGCCCTGCTCGAACTGCGGATCGTAATAGGGGAGCTTTTGATAGAATACCAGAATGTTCTCCGTCCGTTTCAAGGGGGCCCGCCTTGCGTTGAGAAAGCCTGTGCATCTGCTCTTATACCATATCCACTCATAGCGGAGCATGGACAGGTTAGAGGCCCCCAGCACCTTATCATAGGGGCATTGAGCAAAGAACAGCACCGCGCCCTCCGGCTTGACCGCCCAACGCACCGCCTCCCAAAGCTCCGAGAGCGGCAGGGGCACATCCCAAAAGTTGCGGGTCGTGCCATAGGGCGGATCGGTCAAGAGCATATCTACCGAGTGCCGGGGCAGGGAGCGCAGGCCCTCGATGCCGTCCATAAGGAACAGCCCCTCCGGGGGAGCCGGAGACTTCGGGACACTTTGTCCCAAGGTTGAATGTTCTGCCATACGCGCCTCCCCTCTAATGCGCGCCGAAAATGCGCTGGGAGATACCGCCCGTTTTGAACAGCATATAGCAAAGCAATACCGTATAGCCAACGGTGCCCCATATCGCCCCGATGGGATCTCCGCTTGTGGCGATTCCCTGGACAAGCACCGCGTAAATTGCCACGCACACCAGAATGAGCATCCCCTGGAACCCCACGGCGAACAACGAGCGCAGATAATTCTGGCCCGTGTGCCCCAATTCCCGGTTGGCAAGGGTCGCCACAGGGATGGGGGACAGGCTGGTGAGCAGATATATTTCAATCATGCGGCCATAGACCAGCACGAAAATAATGATATTCAGCGCCCACATGGTAACGCCGATAATGGAGGACTGGAGCCACAGGCCCAACAGCGGCCCTAAATCCATACCCTCCAGCGTGGTTTCAAGCTGGGTCAGCATATCCGGCGTGATGTCCGTGGAGCCCTGGATCAGCCCCGCCGATTGTGCGATTACGCTCTGGGACACGTCAAACACGGCCATTACGATATTGAATGTGTTTGACAGAATAAGGATGGCACAGGACGTTTTGAACATCCATTTGTAGATATTCGCCACGTCAAACTCGTGCATAATGTTTTTTTCCAAAAGCATCTGGATCAGTTCATAGGTCGCAACAAAGGTCAGCACCATTCCGGCAATCGGCAAAATTACCGTTTCGGAAAGCTGGCGGATCAGGGAGAACACCCCGGCGTGCCATGCCGCCGGGGTTGTTCCCACTTGTACCGCAATCTCTCCGACTTGGGCGTTTACGTTATCAAAGAGCCCCGAAAGGTTCCCCATGATCCCGCTGATTAAAAGCTCCTTGAGCCAATCCGTGAGCCAGTCGGTGAGAAAATCCATAGGCCGCTACCTTAAAACAGGCCAGAGAGCAGGGGGATCAGCGTTGTGCCCAGCAGGATGATGCCGCCGCCCGCCATGAGCTGTTTCATGCCCTGGCTTTTGGAGCCCGGATTGTCCGAGCCGTAGCCCTCCAGCAGATTGACCACGCCCCACACGCCAAGGCCAGCGCCGAGGGCCACAACAAGGGTCTGTAAAGTGTCGATAGCAGATGCGAAAAACTGCATAGAGCCTCCTTTTCTCCGGGGAAATGCCCCGGCCATGAAAAAAGCCGCCATTCCTGGCGGCAGGTTGCCACTTCGGGACATTTTGTCTCGAAGCGATATTTATACAAAAGCGTCCGGATCGTCCACATCGTCATAGTTGAGGATGTCCTCGTCCTCGTCTGTGAGCGAAGTTTCCGACACGTCCACCTCGTACACCTCACAAGCCTCGTTCAGCCCAGGCCGCCTGCGGCGGTTTATGAGCTTATCAAGGTCAAAGGCGTTTTTCTTTTTATCGGCTTCCGCCGTTTGCTTATAGTTGGGATGCTGCTTCAAATCGTATTTGGGCGAAAAAAACGGGGGCAGGCCCCGCAACTGCAAAATGCACTTGTCGCCCGGCATGGTCGCCAGTTCGCTGGGGGTCATCAGCTCCCGGCCCAGCCGCTGGGTATTCTGGTTGTAGCTTTCCGACTGGCCGCGGGAGCGGCCCTCGGTCTGCATGGAGATTGTGGCTTTTCCCAGCCAGTTCTCGGAAATTTCCTTGATCGTGCTGGCCTCCCGGCCACCCAGGAAGATCACGCTGTCCATATTTCCGAGAATGGTTTCCGCGTGCTTATCATAGATGGCCTTGCATTGTGCCAACTGCTGATAGAACAGGCACAGGCTCACCTCGCGGGAGCGGATCACCGCCACCAGCTTTTCCAGGTTTGGCACCTGGCCCGTGTTGGCCGCCTCGTCCCACAGCACCCGCACATGATGGGGTAGACGGCCCCCGTGTACGTTGTCCGCCCTCTCGCAAAGGAGATTGAACATCTGCGAAAAGGCCAGGGCCACAATAAAGTTATAGGTGGGCGTGGTATCGGAAATAGTAAAGAAAACCGCCGTTTTCCGATCCCCGATGCGGTCAAGCTCCAGCTCGTCATAACTCATAATTTCCCGGAGCTGGGGGATGTCAAACGGAGCCAGACGAGCTCCGCAGGAAATCAAAATGCTTTTTGCGGTTTTGCCGCTGGCCAGCTTGTATTTTTTGTACTGCTTGACAGCAAAGCAATTCGGCTTGCGTTTTTCCAGGCCCTTAAACATATAGTCCACGGTGTTTAGGAAGTTTTCATCATCCTCCTTGACCTCCATGCCGGAAATCATATCTACCAGCGTATTCATGTTCCGATCCTCGGCGGGGCCCTCAAAAATGATATAGGACAGCAGGGCGCAATACAAAAGCGTTTCCGATTTTGTCCAGAACGGATCGCCCTCCTTGCCGTCCCCCTTTGTGTTTGCTATGAGCGTATCCACAAATTTGAGAATGTCCGCCTCGTTTTTGAGATAGGCCAGCGGGTTATAGTGCATGGATTTAGAAAAATCAATGCTGTTGAAAATTTTAATCTTATATCCCCGCCGCTGTAAAAAACGGCCCACCTGGGAGAGCACCCCGCCCTTGGGATCGACCACCACGAAAGAGGAATGAGCCTGGAGGAGCTGGGGAGTAAGCCAGAAGCGGGTTTTGCCGGAGCCGGACGAGCCGATGACACAGCAATTCAAATTTCGGGCGTTGGCCGGATTTTTTGGGCGCGTGTTCATGGTAAGAAATTCCGTCCCGGTGAGAATGACGTTATTCTCAAACTTGGGATCGACAAAGGGTTTTATATCCTTTTCCGTTCCAAAACGGGCGGAGCCATACTCCTCATCGCGGCGGTACTTTTTAGCATTTTTGCTTTTCGTGTAGATCAGCAGACGGAACGCCGCCGCGCCCACAATACCAACGAGCCAGTCAAAGGGAACGAGCCCCGGAGCAAAGTCGGCAAAGGCCGGGCCGACGGTCTGGCCCAGCCCCATGAGCTTATGAGCAACATCCGCACCCGCCGCCAGCCGGTAGGCCGTCCCCAGTTTCAGACAGGCCCACAGGATAAACAGATAGGGGATGTTGGGTATCAAATACTTTTTGAGTTTATCTGTCCTCACGGGCCGCCTCCTTTACTCGTTCTTTCTTCCGGGGCTTTTCCTTTGCAAGCTGATCCTCAGCCCGTTTGAGCTGTTCCCGGATGGAGACACGGCTGGACTTGGAACGCTTCAACAGGCGTTTGGAGTATTCAGAAAAGCAAGCTGTCACCGCGTCAGCCTGGCCGCTTTTGAAAAACAGCAGGTATTTGTCCGGCCCGGTTTTATAAAAGGCATAGTCCACATGGAAGCGGCGGGCCACCCGGTCAAACTGCCGGGGAGCTTCAATTTCAATGCTGTTTGTGGCGGCTCCGTGGGCCATGAGCTGGCGCACCGTTTGCCTGCCGTGGGGCGTCTGGTGCTCCCGGTGAGCTTTGGCAATCTTGCGGCCCGCCGCCTGGAGCGCCTGGGCCAGCACCCGCGCCGTCAGCTTGCTGGCCTTTATGGATAGTGCTATGGTACGTCTGGAAACATCCTCGTCAACCAGCTATATCCCTCCTTTCCCCGGCGCACCTTGGGACAAAGTGTCTCCAAGTGCCGCCGTTCTTTGGGTCCGGCGCGTTAGTGGCGGCCCTGGCCCTTGACCGTCAAAATGCCGTCCAGGGTGGTCGCTGTGATCCCCAGCCGCTGGGCCACCGCAATATCATTTTTCATCGCCTCGGTGATAGAGTGGCCGCACACCACCAGCACACGGGAACGCCGGAGTAGGTCGCGAGCCATGTCGATGCCGTTCTTGTGCTCCTCCGGCACCGCGTCATTGAGAAACAGGGGCAGATACAGCGCGGGGCAGACAGGCGAAAAGCCCGCCTCGTACACGATGCGGCAGTACCGCGCCGCCCGTTCCATGTTGTCATCGTCATCGCCGCACCATGCGGCGGTAATATAAGCAAGGGGTCGTTTCATATTGAAAACCTCCATTTCTAAATCAAATTTCCAGGTGACGGGTCAACCCTATCCCCCCGCCCTTTCCCTATCCAGGGAAAGGGGGCGGCTCTGGAGGATATACCCCCCGCCGCGTGGCCGGAGATAGCACAGCCGGGGCAG
>OBWW01000445.1_pt1 | contig 32475 bp, 26 predicted proteins | sample 1538091 | NCBI WGS metagenome assembly OBWW01 (sample SAMEA2580125, study PRJEB22360) | human gut metagenome | biome: human gut; feature: human-associated habitat; material: faeces | place: Denmark | collected 2008/2010 | reverse complement strand
GTTCAGTTTTCAAAGGTCTACCAAACTGTCATCAGACAGCTTTTATATTTTATCATCAAGGTGATTTGATGTCAAGAACATTTTTTGGTGATTCTTGATTATCGTCTCACAAGACAACTCATTTATAGTAACAAAGATGTGAATCTCTGTCAACAACTATTTCGAAGCATCAATCACGCTGCTCCGTAACAGCAAGTAATAATATACCAAGCATTCCCCTGTTCGTCAACACTTTTTTTGAATTTAAAAAGTATGCCGCAGTTCATACAAACTGTCGTAAACTTCAATCGCCGTTAAGTCAATGCTGTCAAAGCAGAACCGTTCCTGTGGACGGAAACGCACAAAAATAAACTCATCGCTTTCACGAACATAGGTCACTTCGCAAACCGGAATCCCAAACTGTTCAAAAGTCCGACGCTGTCTTTTCCCGCTTGCATCACACCGCATCGCATTGAGGCGGCGAACAATTGGCAGCAACATTGATTCTTCCACTAAGTCAATCCTCCTTAACTAAAAAGGGCTGGAGAACATCCCCAACCGCTAATCTTCATGTTTAATTTTATCTGGTTTAATAAACAATGCAACCATCCCGGCGAACATCCCGAAATAGTACGTCAACAGCCGCCACAAAATCATCGCCAGCACTAGCTTGGTACCAGACCCAATGAAGCTGGCAAAAAGAACGGAGAATGAGTACTCTGCCCCACCGGCGCCGCCCGGAATCGGGAAGAGCGAGATGATCATGAAAATAAGCACATGGAGGCTAATCACCATTATAAAGTTCATTCCGTGAACCCCGAGTGCCAGCATAATGAAGTATGGAATCGCGTAATAGAAAAACAGCTGGCATAACGTTACCAGGCAGACCTTAGCCATCTTCCCGTATTCTTCCTTCATGCGGAGACTTTCCTGATAAAAAGAGTCCACCTTTTCATTCAAAGAAATTCGTAGCCGCTCGTACCGTTGCGGTTTCATAAACCAGGCGCAGGGTTTAATCAACAAGTTCAGGGCCCGCTTGGTGAATCCATACCAGTACATCACCAGCAGCAAACCGACGATCACTGCCAAGTGAATAACAAACCCCAGCAATACCAGCAGTGATAACGCATGGAGTTTTTCCGCGATAAAGTGGAAACCAATCAGTAAGCTAATCAGGAAGTTAATCACGATCATCGCTTGGAAAACCACGAACTTCATCAGGAGAACCGAGCTTGCCAGTCCCCCGTCAACGCCACACTGCAGCATTGCTACAAGCTGGGCAGGCTGACCCCCGGTGGAAAAGGGCGTAATCCCGTTAAAAAGCTGCTCAATTGGGGGCAGCCGCAGTGCATCTTTCCAGGTAAAGTCAGCATGACGGTTATTCATAAAAATCTTCACCACGACCCCTTCCAGGATTAGGTAAAGACAAATACAGGCCAATGCAACCAGCATCCACCACCAGTTAAGGGTAAAAAAGTCCTGGACCAGTAAGCGGAGGTTGACGGTCCGTAGGGAATAGGCAACGATTCCCCCACCAATCAGCAGCATCGCAACCAGAGCGAGCCAATTTTTCCTACTCATGCTGGTCCTCCTTTACCTGGCTTTGGTAAAAGGCAAGCCAAACCTTTGCTAAATGGTTCTCCGAGTAGCGTTGGGCCGCCTGATGAGCCTGCTCCTGCCAATGAGCCAGTCGCGCCGGGTCATTTCGCAAGAGGGTCAGTTTTACCTGCATCTCATCCACATCCTTAGCCGGCTCGTAGTCGCCAGCAATGATTGAATGATACAGGTCAAGGTCCCGCAGCATTACTGGGGTCCCACAGCTAAACGCTTCTAAGACCGACATTGGGAAAAGTTCATTATAAGAAGGAAGCAAAAACAAGTCCGCCAGGTTATTTAGATCGGCAATTTCGTCCCGGCTAACGATCCCGGTAAAGAGCAGGTTGCTTGGCGGGTCATCGACAACTTTTTTCAACTCCGTATAGCCGTCCGTCAACCGTCCAAAGGAAAAGCCCCCGGCCCAAATAAACTGAACGTCTGGATTCTGCCGCGCCAAGGTAATAAAGTCCGGTACTCCCTTGCGTTCCTGTACCTGGCCCGAGCCTAAAACGACAAACTTATCCGCAGGTAAGTGGTAATGACGCCGCAATTGCGCACGCCGGCTTGCATCCACCGGGTGGAAACGTTTGGCGTCAACAAAGTTTGGAATATAGGTAATTTTCTGGCGGGGAATACCATAGGCGGTTAACTTGTCAATAAAAGACGGATTAACCACCACCAAATGGTCCATTCGTTTATAAAAGGCAATGACATAATGGTAAAAAATCCCACGAAAAGGCTGTGGGATTTTTAAACTCCCCTCCAGTGTTTCCGGCAAGAAGTGAACGTAGCCGATTTTTCGGCCCCGCTTTTTGGAAAACGTCGAAAAATAGAAGGGTAAATCAATTGTGTGGTAATGACTAATGTCGCTTCCCCGGTAGTGGTTGATCTGGACGTCTAATTGGTCTTGGTACCGGCTCCGCAGCAGGTTGACCAATTCCAGGTAGGCACTGCCGACCCCCTGGCCAGCTACCTTATCAGCAGACGAAAACATTGTAATCTTAATCATCACTAACTCCTTGAACGATGAAATAGACGACGAGAATGATGGTGGGCTTTCGCCGCTTCTTCTGCCACAAGTTGTTCCTGGCAGTCATTATAAAAAGCGACCACCCGTTTTGCAAACACCTCTGCCGAAATCGCGTGAAGTTTTTCCTGGCGGCGAGCGTGGGATTCCTGACTGGCGGGATGGTTAAGGTAGTAATGAACTCCCTTTACCAGGTCTGCCCGCTTTTGGAAACTAACCCCAATTGCCGGATCATCAATCAGCTCATCCGTGTACACACTCCGCATCACTACAATCGGCAGATCGGAAGCCAAGGCTTCATCATAGGTCAAGCCCTGGGACTCCGAATCCGAGGCTGACACGAAAACGTCCGCCATCTGGTAATAGTGATGGACGTCCGCGTTTTTGATCTCGCCAGCAAATTGAACGTGGTCGGTTAGCTTCATCTGCCGAACCTGCCGTTCCAAAGTAGTCCGGGCCGGACCATCCCCAACAATCAGCAGCTGAGTCCGGGGATCCTGGGCCAGAATGTCTGGCATCGCCTCAATCAACGCATGAATATTCTTTTCGTAAGCCAGCCGGCTAAGTGACAACAGGACCGGCGTATCTGGCGCATAACCGTACTTTTCCCGCAGGGCCGCCAGCTCCGCGGGGGAATCCCACTGCTGGTAAACCCGTAAATTAATTCCGGTGGGAATAATTCGGATCGGCGCACTAATCCCGTACGAACGGAGCGTGTCCAGCACCCGCTCACTCGGGGCCACGATCCCATCCATGTTTTTCATGTAGAGTCGGGCATAGGTTGCCACATTCTTAGGCTTAACAATGTGACCATTTGCAATGTAGTGGAGGTAGTCCTGGTACATCGTGTGATAGGTATGCAAGCACGGAATTTTCAACTCGTGCGCAACTATCTTGCCCATCATCCCCAGCGCAAACTCGGTCTGGTTATGAACCACGTCTAGCTGAAACTTCTTTGCCAGGTGGACTGCCCGGAAGGCTCCGCGCACCGCAATCCGACGCTCAGTAAAGGAGACAAAAGGGATGCTCGGGAAGCGGTAAATTCCTGCTTCAACATCATCCTCCTTTGCCTTGGGATCGGTGGTCGTAAAGATGTATACGTTGTGTCCCTGAGCAGTTAACTCGTCACGGAGGGTCTTAATCGACGTCGCCACCCCGCTGACCTGCGGAAAATATGTATCTGTAAAAAGACCAATATTCACACTAACTGCTCCCATCTATTATTTTCGTCCATAATATTAGCTATTATACTAAATGCATCTTTCTTTAGCAAAGACCCGTATTTTTTATTGTAAGATGAATTACCACAAGCGACAAGCTCTGGTGGATGGATTAAGTCTTTCTTAAAACAAACAACCAGGAGATTGGCTGGTAACAGCTCATCTCCTGGTTGTTGTTTAGTTTGACAGGCTGCCCTTATTGAAAAGTCAGCTCCCGTCCTTCCTATCTATTGAGTTCCGGAATTGCTGTGCGAACCAGCTCCGCCACTTCCGGAGCGCTTTGCGCATTCAACGCCCGGTGCACAAGCGGTTGCAGCTGGCGGGTGTTCATTTTCTTAATCAGGGACCGGATTTGTAAGATTCGGTTGCTATTCATTGAAAACTCATCTAGCCCCATTCCCATTAATAAGGGGGCGGCCAACGGGTTTCCTGCCATTTCACCGCACATTCCAACCCACTTTCCTTCTGCATGGGCAGCGTCAATCACTCGTTTGACCGTCCGCAAGACAGCGGGATGCAATTCTTGATAAAGGTAGGCCACCCGTGGGTTCCCCCGGTCCGCTGCGAACAGGTATTGAATCAGGTCGTTGCTGCCGATGCTAAAGAAGTCGACCTCCGGGGCAAAAATATCCGCCATCATGGCAACCGCGGGAATTTCCAGCATCATCCCCAGCTCAACGTTCTGGGCGAGTGGAATTCCCGCCGAACTAAGTTGGGCCCGTTCTTCCTCCAAAATTGCCCGGGCCTGGTGAAACTCTTCTAATGTTGCCACCATCGGAAACATAATCGCCAGCCGGCCGTAAACAGACGCCCGGAGCAGGGCCCGCAACTGGGGACGCAAAATTTCCGGGCGGGCTAACCCAATCCGAATAGCGCGAAAGCCAAGATAGGGGTTCGCCTCGCTCGGCAGCGGGACCATCCCCAGCCGCTTGTCTCCCCCAACATCGAGAGTGCGGGCAACCACCCGCTTTTCATTCATCCCCGCGACAAATTGCTTGTAGGCGCGAAACTGTTCCTCCTCACTCGGCAAGCGGGACTGGTTCATGTATAAGAACTCGGTCCGAAGAAGGCCAATCCCCTCGGCGCCGTTCTTCCGGGCATCCTCCATATCCGCCAGGGTGCCCACGTTGGCGGCAACTTCAAAGTGCCGGCCGTCCGCACTAATTGTCTGCTGGTTCCGAACCGCTCCCCAGGCTTCCTGCTCCCGGGCAAACTTGCCAGCCAGTAAACGGTACTGCTCAAGCTCTTCTTCCGTTGGCCGAACAATTACCTTGCCGTGAATGCCATCGACAATGAGGAGGTCACCGTTTTGGATTTCCGTCGTTGCGATTTTTGTCCCGACAACGACCGGCAGCGAGAGGGTCCGGCTCATGATGGTAAAGTGTGAGGTCCGGCCCCCTGTATCAGTAACCAGCCCAGCGACATAGCGCCGGTCAAATTGGGCGGTGTCGGTCGGAGTGATGTTTGCGGCAACAATAATTGCCCGGTGGTCCAGCTTTTGCGGGTCCGGAAGTTCCACCGCCATTAAGTGGCTTAGCAGCCGTTTGGCAACGTCCCGCATGGCCGTCCCCCGCGCCTGCAGGTAATCATTGTCATTTTGTTTTTCAAAAATGGTCAGGTAGTGATCCGCGGTCTGCTTGACCGCCCACTCCGCAGTCACCCCGGACTGCATAATCTCTTGCCGCATCATCGCAAAGAGGGCCGGATCCCCCAGCATTGCTAATTGGGTATCTACCACGGCGGCCGCCCGCTGCCCTAATCGTTCGTGGGCCTGGTCACGAATGCGGCGAAGTTCCTGGCGGCTGAACGCAAAAGAATCATGAAGCCGCGTGACCTCATGATCCTTATCATTAGTATGCTGTTTTTGAACAGGCAGATCTGACCCCACTAACAGGTAGGCAGGAGCAATTGCAATCCCGTTGCTCGCTGCCAACCCATTTAGCAGTAAAGACATTAGTCAGTCAATCCTTCCTTCTTCATTGTTTCAGCAACGGCATCCAGGGCTTCCTTTTCGTCATCCCCACTTGCGGTGATGGTAACGTTGGCGTTTTGGCCCACGCCAAGTGACATTACACCCATGATGGACTTCAGGTTAACACTCTTGCCCTCGTATGACAGGGTAACGTCTGAAGCAAACTTGGAAGCAGCTTGTACCAAGATTGTTGCTGGACGTGCGTGGATACCAGTTTCAGCAGTAATAGTAAAATCGCGTTTTTCCATTATTAATCAGTCTCCTTCGAGCAGATTTACTTTTATCAGTGATTATTCTACCACCGATACACCTCGATAGATATATTTTAGCAATTGTAAGCGGTAAATACAAGCGAGTCCGGGGCACTTATCGCTTTACCAACCGGTAGATGATTTTACCGCCTATATGCGCCTTCCCCACAATTTGGGTCCGGTAGGGGTATGAGTGGTAGACCGGCTGAAATTCCTGAAACTGCTCTGGTCCAATTTCAAACTGGTCGATTTTCCCTGCCCGCAAGTCGTCGAGGAGCTGTTTATAATCTTGTTCTGCCATCTTCTCGCCTCCATTTTTCTTCTATATATACACGACCCCTGAGTGACCCTCTTTAGCAAACTCACTTGAAGAGTGCTAAAATAATGCTAAATCAGCTGCCTTTCCTGATTAGGGAGGCCATGCCACCTCTGCAATCAAGCAGGCGGTATTTTTAGCCAGGTCGAGACACTTGACTTGCGCTGTAATAAAAAGTAAGTATAATATAATCAATAGTCAAGAATGGTCAAACATTTTGACCACGATTTTACCAAGGAGGTATTTACCTGATGCTCTGTCAAAATTGTCATCAAAATCCCGCATCAATCCACCTACAAATGAACTTTAATGGTCAGCGGGTGCAAATTGACCTCTGCCAACAATGCTACCAAAAATTACAAAATCTCCAAACTAATCTGATGAACGGAGGTAACGGAATGAATAACTTTAACTTTGGAAGTCTCGAAGACTTTATGAACGCAATGAACGATATGCAAAGCCAGGCGGCCGGCCAAAATGGTCAAGCCGCTGGTCCCCAGGGACAACAAGCCGGCGGCCGGCGTGGCGGCAAGGGCATCCTCGGCCAATACGGGATCAGCCTTACTGAAATGGCGCGCCAGGGTAAAATTGACCCGGTAATCGGCCGGGACAACGAAATTAAACGGGTCATTGAAATTTTGAACCGGCGGACCAAGAATAACCCGGTCCTAATCGGTGAAGCCGGGGTTGGTAAGACCGCCGTAGTTGAAGGACTCGCCCAGGCCATCGTTTCCGGCCAAGTTCCTGAAAAGCTGGCTAATAAGGAAATCATCCGCTTAGACGTCGTATCCCTAGTTCAAGGGACCGGAATTCGGGGTCAATTTGAAAAGCGGATGCAGCAATTAATGGAAGAAGTTCGCAAAAACAAGAACATCATCCTCTTCATTGATGAAATCCACGAAATCATGGGTGCCGGAAATGCCGAGGGCGGCATGGACGCTGGCAACGTTTTGAAGCCGGCCCTCGCCCGTGGCGACTTCCAATTAGTCGGCGCGACGACCCTGAATGAATACCGGAAGATTGAAAAGGACGCAGCCCTCGCCCGCCGGTTCCAACCGGTCGAAGTCGACGAACCATCCGTGGACGAAACCATCAAAATCTTGAATGGAATTAAGGCCCGCTACCAGGACTACCACCACGTCAAGTACACCGACGAGGCGGTCGTTGCCGCTGCCAAGCTCTCTGACCGCTACATCCAGGACCGCTTCCTGCCGGACAAGGCGATCGACCTCCTAGACGAAGCCGGCTCCCGCAAGAACCTGACCCTGAAGACGGCCGACCCGAACATGATTGAAAACGAGATTCACACGGCCGAAGCTCACAAGCAGCAAGCCGTTGACAACCAGGACTACGAGAAGGCCGCCTTCTACCGGGACCAAGTTACCCGACTGGAAAAGGCTAAGAAGGACGCCGAAGAAAACCACACTGAGGAGTCCGCAACGGTTACTGCTCAGGATATGCAAAAGATTGTCGAGGAAAAGACCAACATCCCCGTTGGTGACCTCCAGCAGCAGGAAGAAAACCAGCTACGGGACCTCGATAAGGAACTGGAAGCCCACGTAATTGGCCAAAACGAGGCCGTTGACAAGGTCGCCCGGGCAATTCGGCGGAACCGGATTGGCTTGAATAAGTCCGGTCGGCCAATTGGTTCCTTCCTCTTCGTTGGGCCAACCGGGGTCGGAAAGACCGAAACTGCTAAGCAATTGGCTAAGCAGCTCTTTGGTTCTAAGGACGCCATGATTCGCTTTGACATGTCAGAATACATGGACAAGACGTCCACTTCCAAGTTGATTGGGGCAGCTCCTGGTTACGTTGGTTACGAAGAAGCCGGGCAGCTGACTGAACAAGTTCGCCGTCACCCGTACAGCTTGATCCTGCTGGATGAAGTGGAAAAGGCCCACCCGGATGTCATGCACATGTTCCTGCAAATCCTGGATGACGGCCGACTGACTGACTCCCAGGGCCGGACTGTTAGCTTCAAGGACACGATCATCATTATGACTTCCAACGCCGGAACGGGCGATGCGGTTGCCAGTGTTGGTTTTGGGGCCGAAGCTGCCGGCTCGACCCACTCGATCATCGACAAGCTGACCAACTACTTCAAGCCGGAGTTCTTAAACCGGTTTGATGACATCGTCCAGTTCAACGCCCTCACCAAGGAGGACCTGATGAAGATTGTCAACCTGATGATCGATGACGTTAACGGAATGCTCAAGGAAAAGGACCTCCACATTACCGTTCCGGATGACGTGGACGAAAAGCTGGTCGACCTCGGCTACGATCCGAAGATGGGTGCCCGTCCTCTTCGTCGGGTAATTCAAGAACAAATTGAAGACCGGATCGCCGACTACGTCCTTGACCACGGTGACGTCCACGACTTAGCCGCCCAACTAGACTCTGCTGGCAACATTACCGTCGTTGCCGCCGGTGCCACCCAACCAGCCGAAGCACCAGCAGAAAACAAGTAAATACTAGCTCAATCAAAAAATGCGCCTAGGCCAATTTTACCTAGACGCATTTTTAACTTTCCTATCCTAACCGCTGGCGCACTTCCAAGACCGGGTAAGCAACCAGCGGCACCACGATAGCAGCAAAAACTAGCTCAGCCAGCCCATTCGTTGCCATGATCGTTTCAAGAGCCGGCAGCAAGTGGTCAACGTTAACTCCATAGGCCCGTGCCACAGCCGGAGTCCGGTAAAAGAGTGCGATTGCTCCCAAGACTAGGCCAGTGTTCGTTAGGCTGCCAGCAATTCCCGCAAGAATCATTGCTAGCCGGGGCTGCTTACTCAGGCGGGCCAGCCAACGGTAAAGGTAACCCGCTACCAACCCGATCATGATTCGCGGCACCACCGAAACCAGGGGGTTAACCATGACCAGGGGGGCCAGGGGACTTGACGGCGCGACGAAGGCCCGGACCCAGGTCAGAATTCCCCAGACCCCGCCGATAATGGCACCATCTACCGGCCCAACCACGATTGCCGCAATAATCACGGTTACGTGCATGGTTGTAATACTCAGGGGACCAACCGGAATGTTCCCTAAAAATGGTACGAAGTCTTGTAAAATAATTATCGCAATCAAAATTGAGCGAATGGTGCTTCGCTGGATCTGTTGGCGGCGTTTCATCTAGTTATCCCCTTTTGTAAATTTACTGAAACTATTTTAGCAAACGGAAATAAAGTTGGCTAGTTTCTGACTTCTCAGGGACTAAGGGCCAAAATGCGGTATAATTAAACTAATTATCTTTTACAATGAGGTGGGAATCGTGTTAGAACCTTTGAAAACTGGCAACCCAATTTGGGTGTACTACCTTGATATTGACACTGGTGAGAACTTAATGATCCCCCAACTGATGCGGGGCGTCACCGGCTGCAAGTACCACGTTGAACGGAAAAACTTCCCCCGCTACCGCTATGTCGACGTCGACGGTGCGACCGATGGCACTTTTAACATGCAGCGTAAGGACGTCAAGTTCTATTATCGGAAGGACAACTGGCAGGAAGTCGAAGCCGTCGATACTTACCTGCAAATCGACCAGGCAGCCACGGTCTACGATAACGTCAAGGGCTTGCCAATTGACATCCCCCTCCCCGCCGGAATTGTTGTTAAGGCCTTTCACCGGGTCAACACCGAAAATGGTGACACCTGGTACGAGCTAGGCGCAGACCAGTGGGTTCGCTACCAGGGGATGCGCGTCGTCACCAATCCCTACCAAAATGATGATCACCAGCCTTCCACACTGGCGGACCAGTTAACAATCCTACCGCTAAAGAACGTTCAGGGAACCGTGGATTACCTGCCGAACCGGGAAATCGATGTCTATGATGCCCCCTATGGCAAAAAGGTCGCGACCATCCCCGATGGTAAACGGGTCAGCATCAGCGGTAAGTTAGATGATAATGGCGAAATTACCTGGTACCAAATTGGCGACCAGCGGTTTATCACCGGAAACTACGTCATTGTCGATAATCAAGAAGATTAAAGTATGAGAGTGGGACAGAACTAGCTTGTCTAGTTCGTCGTCCCACCCCTGTCGACGCGCAGCTAGCCTGTAGGAAGGATGGCTACGCCGTGTAGCAAGCCTATTTTGGGTTGGTTAAAGGCTGATTGATCAGCGTTTGAACTGCCAACCAGCTACTGCGCTGAGGCATTACTAACTTTAAAATATTAAAGAGGTTGAGTTAATTCCCAGCCTCTTTTATTTTAAAGGAAAACCGTAGCGCAGTGCCCGTGCGAAAACAGGATGGTGAACTAGCCAAGCTAGTATTCTCTCTTTTTATGATTTTTGTTACAAAAACATTACATTTTAATTGCTGACGTGTTACAATAATAGTGTAAACAAGAAGTGGTAATGCTTCCTGCGGTTAAAGGGGTGTTTACAATGAGATTAAATAAAGCCATTATCAATAGTTCATTAGTATTATTACTCGCACTCGGGCTTGGTGGCTGTGCAGCCAATAACAGTGCCAGCACGCATAAGACTAGCCACGAGCCAACTTCCGCAAAGGTCACGAAAGCAAATAACCATAAGAAAGCCGCTAACGATAGCACTGACCAGCCAAGCACTAAGCAGGAAAGCAACCAGGCCACTGCTAACAAGGCGGCCATTGAGGCCCCCGCAAGCTACGCAAACGTAAATCAGCCAGCCAGCGTTGTTAATCCGGCACTCGCTAACAGCAACGCGGTAGCTTCCGGCAACCAGGCTCCTGTCGCAGGCCAAACTAACGCTAACCAAAACAACCAGCTTGTGCGGCCTGCACAAAACACCCAGCAAGCAGTTAATAACGATGACGAACAAGAATTACCGGCACCGTTTTACTACTACTGGGTTTGGAATGATGAGCAAGGACGGACTCATAATGTTGATTGGGATATGTCTGATATCATCAACCACAATAATGGCACGATTACCAATGAATATCGCTATGACCCGATTCCAGGCCAAGCTGTTCAATATGATAGTCGGGAATTCAACCTCCACTACCATAATGGCGGTTACCAATGGGTAGTTAACTTTGACAACCAGATTAACGCCAACCCGAGCCACGGGGTCGTTAACCGCATGAATTAACCTATTTAAGACAAAGAGAGGCTGGGAGAAAACTTCATTTTCTCACCAGCCTCTTGCTAGTTCTTAACTATTATAAAGATAACGTGGAAAATAACCACAAGGCTAGTGTCTAGCGCCGCGAAGCAAGGCTATTTGCCTACGAACGATAGCCGACCCGTGCCGTGTCAACTATCGTCCTAGGCTAGTCATACGCCTTGTCAAGGAGGTTATTTCCCACTCACCTTTTTATTATTCTTTTGTTTCATCCTTTACCGGGTGTTCAATCCGGTAAATATCAAAGAAGTATTCCGCAATCGTCTTGAGGACGGCATAAAACGGGATGCAGAGAATCATTCCCGCAATTCCCGCGATGTGGCCCGCTGCAAGCAAGAGCAGGATAATCGTCAACGGATGAATTTGGAGCGTCTTCCCGATAATATTTGGGTAGATAACATTCCCGTCGATTTGTTGAACCACGATAACCACAATGATAACCAAAATCAGCTTCTGCGGAGCCATCGTCAGTGACACAAAGAGTGCCGGCGCGATTCCAATATAGGGACCGATATAAGGAATAATATTGCACAGGCCGGCAACAATCCCGAGCACCAGGGCCAACGGCTGGTGGATCAACAGGTAGCCCAGCGAGGTAAAAACGGCCACGAACAAGCACTCAATTACCTGCCCCGCAATGTAGGAAGACAGGGTATCATTCATCTTCCCCAGCAGCTGGTCAACCTCCTTCGCGTGGTGCGGTGATAGCCACTTCTGGATGCTTGGCCCCAGTTTGGACCCATCCTTCAGCATATAGAAGAGCATTACTGGCACCGTGATAGTCACGACCGTAATATTCGTCACCGCATTAATGACATCGCCAATCCGCGATGATAAACCCTTGAGAACCACCTGGGCATAGTTAGCAAGCTGGTGATCAAACTGCCGGTAGTAAGCCGTCAGGTCGATATTTTTCAGGGGCGAATGCTGGATCGTATCATTCAGCAGCCGCTGCAGGCCGCTCGCCGTCTGTGGCAAGTGGGTCACCAGACTCGTAATTTCCTTGACCACTGGTGGAATCAGCATCGCCAGGCCACCACAAATAATCAAAATCAGCATTAAAACCAGCAGCAAGCTGGCAACGCCCCGGTTAAGGCGAAAGCGGCCCAGACGAACTTTCAGTAATAATTTCAAAATTGGGTTAAGCATGTAATAAAGGAAACCCGACAAAATCAATGGCACAAAGACTACTGAAATAAAGGTAAGAAAGGGCTGGAAAATAAACTGGATCTTGGTGCACACCCAAATCAGAGCCGCGATCACCAGCAGTAGGCTCGGCCAAAAGAGCCAATGGTAGTATTTTTCTTTCACGTTTTCTCCTCGTTTCTCGTTAAGCATTCGTATAATATAGTAAGCCTTTTACCACCGAAAAGATAGCTTAGGTCCCCTTTTCTGGTCGTAATCACCAGCTTATTAAACATTTATTACGAAAAATGACTAAGTTTGAAATAAATTGACATTTTATTGTCTAAAAGGTTACATAAATATTTCAGCCGTGTTACAATATAACCATTGAAAGAAAAGAACAATGTTAAAAACATTGCGGAAGGGGTGCTATTATTATGAAGTTAAATCAAAAGGTCTTAAAGAGTTCATTAGTTGTTATGCTTGCGTTAGGGTTAGGCGGTTGCGCTGCCAATAGTGCAACTACGACCCACAAAAGTCACGAAGCGCAAAGCGCCCAGGTCGTTAAGCAGAACCATAAGAAAGCTAGCGACAAGGCAGCAGCTAAGGAAAGTACTAGCGAACAAAAGATGACTTCGAATAACAGCAGCTCCGCAAGTACGGTTTCCAAGCAGGCTAGCAGCCAAGCAGCAAGTAACACTGTTGCTTCCACGAGGAGTACTAATGCCAGTGCCGTTGCTGCTCTTGCAAAGGCTGCCCAAGAATCATCCAGCAGTGTGAAGGAAAACCAGAACATTCAACTCGGCTTAGGTGACGTTGCCAGCTGGACTGACGCTCAAGGTGTTACCCACCACGTTGATAGCGACGGGATGGATCGTTACACTGCCAAGGGCAGTTCACAGGTTCAATACCAAGACTGGTCTGGTCAACTGCCAAGCAATGCGGTTGTTAGCCACCACTAATTGGTGACGTAATAATAGCATTCCGCAAAAAGCCGCTCGGGAATTTTCTCGAGCGGCTTTTTGTGTTCCATTAAAGTTTCCCTTGAATGACACCAAGGTGGATCGGCACGTCTACATAATTGACGTTCGCATCGGCGGTTGGTGAGTACCGACTGATGAGCGTATAGTCATCGCCACGCGGCCACCCCGCGGGTAAGACTAGTGTAGCCGTAAAACCAGCGGTGGCGGCGTTTAAGTACTGCCGACCATATAACCGGGAGATATCCGGCCGGGATATCCCTGCCGGCGAATCAGCAATTGTCTGCCGGGTCAGTTCCCGGCCCCGCGTGTTATCGAACAGGATCAGGGTGTGGTAGCCACGAGCCAAGTTAGTGACCCGCCAGCCGGCAACTGTCAACTTAGCTTGGTCATTGGCCTGACGGAGGACGCGCTGGTCAACGTACCCAGCTTCCTGACCGGACAACAGTTCCTGGGGTGCGAACCAGTAGTCGGTAAACTGGCTGCCATTCCCGTTGCCGTTCCCACTAGCACTGCTGGAATAACGGCTGACAACCAGGTAGCGATGCCCAGGAATCAGGTTGAGTTCCGCCAGGTTTAAGGTTAGCTCAAAGCCAGACTGCCCGGCGTTGGCAACTCCCGGGTAAGCTCGTTGAACATCCGGCCGGGCGGCAGCGGTAACCAGGTACGATTCTACCTGGCGGTTTGCCGTCGCGTCGAACAGGATAATAAAGTGGTGCTGTTCAAACCGGCTGACCCCGTTCGCGTGCCAACCAGCAATCCGCAACTGACCATTGCTGACTGTAAAGTTATCCAGGTAAGCCTGGTTGCTGTACTGGCCATCCGTCAGCGGAGTAAACCAGTAGTCGACAGCGTTGCCGTTGCCGGCGGGGTCATCTGTGTAGCGACTCAACACCTGGAGCCGCTGGTTAAAGTTAAGCGCGGCCAGGTCAAAGTTCACACTAAAGCCGGACCGCCCAGCGCCAGCGATGTGGCCGTAAACGTTAGCTACGTCCGGCCGGTTGGTGCCTGCCGACACCAGCCGCCGCCCCACTTCACGACCATTGTTCAAAATGATGATGTAGTGGTAAGCCTTTCCAGACGCCTGGTTGCTGGCGTGCCAACCGCTGAGCTGGAGCTGGTCACCCACCACCGTGGCACCATCCAGATTGGCATAGTTCCCCTGGTCTACCGAAAGCGGCGCAAACCAATAATCAACGTAATCGCTATTGCCATCCGCACTGCCGCTATACCGACTGATCAAGCGGATACTGGTCACCTTGGCAAGCTGATTTGCCAGGTCGAGTTTGGTTGAAAAGCCTGCCTTGGCCGCATCATAGACGTTATGGGCCCGCTGAACATCGGGACGGTCAACACGGTTGGTGATCACCCGCCGAAGCTCGTGTCCGTTCTGGTCGAGTGCAATCAGGTAGTGGTAAGGGCGCCCCTGGGAGGCGTTGGTCGCGTGCCAGCCAGTCGCCACGAGCTGACCAGAACTGGTGATAAAGGAACCATCCAGCCAGGCATAGTTACCATTATCCGTCCGGTCCCAGTCAGGAGTGACTGTCCCCTGGTTGCTGAAATCATCACGCTTGTAATTGTTTCCGGTCGTCCAGATATAGTGCATATCAACATTTTCCAGCCGGAAAGTAAATGAGGTCCCGTTTGACCAGGTCCCTCTCCCCGTCGCGTAAGTCAGGGATGGGTACAGGGCCAGGGTCGTAATTGGCTGCTGGACCGTCAGGAAGTTCTGGGCGTGGCCAAAGAGGTCGCCAGCGTCGTTGAAGAACATCCCCATCAAGCCATAGTAAACACAGGCTTGCAAGTCATCCATCGTCTTGATGGTAAATAGCGGCACCGCGTTAACATTTACGAAATCAGTCCCGACCGCGCTGGCAAACGGCCGTGCTGTCAGGTTGGGGATGTTATCCACGTAGACCTGATGGGCCGCAATGTTTTCCGATTGGCCGCGCAGAATCTCGTAATCATGCCAGTGACCATTGAGGAGGGACTCATCACGAAACTGGTATTCGAGGGCCATTGCCCGTACCTGGTTGATGGTTCCGGCATCCTGGGTAAATGGTTCCAGGCCAAATTCAGCTCGGGCCCGGTTGACGAGGTTAAGCCCGTACTGGTTAAGCTGGCTAACCTGGTCGGCGGTGAGACTGTTTAGGTCAACCGCCTGGGTGGCCGCGAGCCGGTCGGACTGGTAGTTATTATTGTAAATTCCCTGCTGGGCGGTCTGCTCGAAGGCATTGGCCGCCGCCTGGCTATTGACGTTGCGAACCGCGTCAAGGGTGTAGCCCGCCGGAAAGTTAATGGCTTGCGTGGCCTTGACTTGAGCCAGGTTATTGGAATAGAGGTTAAGACTGGTTGTTGTTAATTGGAGAGCAGTCGGCGGCTGGTTGGCTGCCGTGCTAACAGTAATATCGTCGGCCTGAGCGCCCCTAGTGGTCAGCGTCAGGCCGGTAAAGGTTGCAATTGCCGCTGTAGCAATTAGTTTAGCAACCGTGGTGTTCATTGAATACTCCTCCTCATGTGAATCTTTTAATATTTTACTATGAGTTCAAGTGAAAAAGAACCCCGCGCTAACGCAGAGTTCTTGTAAGAGTAATTAATTATCAATAACGACCCGGGTACCAGTTGGGACGTTGTGCATAATCCAGTAGGCATCGGGGATGGAAAGCCGGATACAGCCGTGAGAACCTTGGTTGATGCCCAGTTGTGAAGCTTCGTATGGCTTGTAGTTACCCCAGCGGTCAGTTGGCACCGTGTGGAAGAGGTATTCCCCGTGGTTAAGGAAGGACGTCCAGTAGTTGGCCCCCTCACCTAAGGCACCATTATAGAAACTGTTCCCCCGCTCAGCCTGAATGTAGTAGGTTCCAAGCGGCGTGGTGCTGACCCCGTTTTGGTAGTAGCCGGCAGTACAGTACATTGTGTAAACCACGTCATTGTTGTTCATCAGGTAGACCCGGTTCTGGCCGATCCGGACATGGATCCAGAAGTTATTGAGCTGGCTCAAGTTCGGGTAGGCAAAGTATTCCGACGGCTGCCGGTAGTCAATCGGTGTCCGCATCGCATTGATGGAAACTAATCCGGACCATTCGTCAACCGCGTTGCCGTTCCCGTATTTGTCGTCAGTAATCCGGTGGATAATCCGCACCATATGGTGGTTGAGCTGGTTTGGAATGTTGAAACCAAGTTGGTAACCAGACTTGCCACTGTTGTAAATCGCTGGTACAGACTTGGCAACATCTCCCCGGGTGCGATTAGCATCTAGCACCTGCTGGCGCCAAAGCTCATGCCCAGTTTGACTATCGATGAAAATTAGCCATTGATACGGCTTATTAACTGACTGATTGCTGGCATGCCAACCAGCAACGTAAATACTTTGCGGACTAACTTGAATAGCATCGAAGTGACCGGCACTGGACAAGTAAACTGGACTGTACTGGTCATCGCAATTTCCATTTCCATGTTCATCATCAGAGAACCGTAAAATCAGTTGCATATTTCCTGTAATTTGGGTCGGGTTTAGTTTAACTAGCGCCGAAAAGCCACTATTAGCGCTGTTATAAACTCCGCCGTAAATTTTAGCGATATCTGGACGGCTGGTTAAATTAAGGGCTACCCGATTGACTTCCTTACCATCATTCATGACCAATAAATATGGATGGCTCTTGTTCAAAGATTGGTCGCTAATCATCCAGCCATTAACTTGCAACCCCTCCTTGGTCATCTTAATCCCTTCAATGTAAGAAGCACGTTGGTTGAGGGTAAATGGTGCAGACCAAAAGTCTGAATATTGCCCATTTCCACCATTGCCCTCGCTACTCGTCGAATAGCGGCTAACGATTACATAGCGATGACCAGGCTGCAAGTTCAAGCCCGTTAAATTAATTTGACCATTAAAACCTGATTGACCAGCACCGGGTACACCCGCCAAGAACCGGGTAATATCAGGACGATATACCTGTTCAGTATTAACCGAAGTAACTTGAGCATTACTCGTCAAATCAAAAAGAATACCGAAATGATTCGTTTCAAATGCTGCTAATGGACTTGCATGCCAACCACTGAAAGTTAAATGCTCCCCATCGCTCAGGTCGATACTATCAAGATGGCCCTGGTTATTCTGCTGACCAGTTGTAAGCGGCGTAAACCAATAATCGACATAGTCACTGTTACCATCATCCTGACTAGAATAACGACTAATAACTTGAAGCTGGTGATTAAAATTAATTTTTTCTATCGGAAGCTTAACAGTGAAGCCGGATTGGTTGCCATGGTAAATTCCTGGAAAAGCATGAACAATGTCCGGACGTGCTACTGGAACGTCAACCTTTACGCGGGTAACCTCTTTGTTAGTTGTTCGATCAAGCAGAATAATATAATGGTATTCCTTATCGGCAGCCAGATTAGTTGCATGCCAGCCACTCAACACCAGCTGATTATCAGCAACAATTGCCTTATCAAGATTAGCCAAATTTGCACGACTCACCATAATTGGTGCGAACCAATAATCGATGGAGTTCCCATTTCCAGCTGCATCGTCGGTGTACCGACTAATGATTTGAATTCGGTCAAGATTAGCCAACTGACTACTAAAATTAAAGACAGCACTAAAACCCGATTGACCTGCTCCCGCCACATGATAATTTTTAGCAATATCAGGGCGGCTTACTTCATGATCAGTAATGTTTTGGCGAGCGATTTCTACGTTATGCGTCGGATCAAAGGCAATGATGTAGTGGTACTGCCGGCCTTGTGATTCATTCGTCGCGTGCCAACCACTGACGTTCAGGCTACCATCTGAATTCAGCTTCGCCTGGTCTAGCCAGCCGTAGTTCCCATGGTCATTCGGGTTGATGTTAGTCTGGTCAGTAGTTGCCTGGCTAGTTACAGCAGTACCCCGGTTAGTATCCTGCTGAGGTGTAGTGGCAGAAGGTTGCTGATTGGTCTCCCGCCCATTTTGACTACTACCCGTAGTAGTTTGACCGACTTGCTGGACAGCTGGCGTGGTCGTTGCCGGCTCAGTGGCAGCCTGAGCTTGACCGGTACCGACTGCGATTCCCAACGTTGCGGCGAAAATCGTGGCCGTGACCCACAATTTTCCATGCTTATACAGTTTCTTATGTTCCTTCATGGATTCATAGTCCTCCCCTAATGATAATCACCCATATTATACAATGACCCGGGCCTTAATATGGCAACTTTCTACTATCTGCTGATTTATTCAGTTAACGAAGAATTTTAGCATTTTCATCACAATAATATTTCCGTATAATGAAAAAGTATTTTTATTTATTTGGGAGGAAGAGAATGAGAAATACAGTTATTGCTATTATTGGTTTGGTTATTTTCTTTGCATTTATCAAGTTCTTTTTAGTTGTGGGCGGAATCGTTGCCCTCTGTGCCAGCGGCTACTTTCTTTATCAAGCCGTGCGCGATAAGGATAACCGGCAAACACTGCTGAAGAAACGGTTGCTCCCGGCAGTGGTCGCAATGGTCTTGTGCTTTGGTTTTACAGGGGCCCTTTCTGGTGGTCGGCAAACTAGCCACCATGAAGCAGCAGGCAGCAGTGCTAAAACTACCCATAAGCACGCCGATAGTAGTTCCACTGATGATTCGAATGACGATGATGAGGATAAGGATGACTTCGATTCAGAATCCAGTGAAAATAGCAGTGAGGATACCGGATCAACTGAAGATACTGCTAGCGAGCGCACCAGTAGCACCGACATCTCAACCACTACGGAGAATGGTAACGCAAACCTGCATAATAATGGCGATATGACGACCGACCAGGCGGGAACCATTGTCGGTAACAGCCGGACGATGGTTTACCACACACCGGGCCAGCAGGGTTACCGGATGAACTCTGGCAATGCCGTGTACTTTAACTCAGAAGCGGAGGCACAGGCCGCCGGATACCGGAAAGCACTCCGTTAAAGAAACAAACCAAGCTCGTTGCTGATATGCCAGTAGCGGGCTTGGTTTGTTTTCTGCTTAATTATATAGATTACTGAGGTCGTCAACTTGCGCTCTCAACTCGGGACTAAAGTCAACTAGGTCGGCTGGCGTAATGACCTGCTGGCCTAGTTGCTGGGCAAGAATCGTCAGCATTGACCGGCGGGATACTTCGCACACCACTCCTGGTGAGCGGCGGTCGGCCTTAATCCTTTTTTCCAGTCGCCAAAAATTGGCTGATGCAAATTATCGCACTCCTTGTGAACGTTTTTAATTATTTTCGAAACAGTCAAAACATTGGACGTTCTTCCCCAACGCATCTTCACAGTCATAGTAATCCACTATAGGCCAACTTCGTCAAATCACCACAACACGCCCAAGCGAGATTTAAGGGGTAATAATCTCGCTTGGGCGTGTTTATTTTAGATTAAACAGTTGTCTTAAAGGGTGTTTTCACCTTCTTTCCAGCTATTCTTTGCGATAAATGGCACCGTCTTTTGTGGAGCAATAAACGAGAAGAAGCTAAGCTGATTACCCCAATCTGCGGTATCTCCCCAATCTAGTTCTCGTAAATTACGGTTATCGTAGGTGAAGGCAAATAGCTTTTTGTGCCGAATATCATAGCCAGAAGTATACTGCGTCCAGGCATAAATTGTTTTCTTATCACCGCCTATTCTTAGCGAGCCCTTCGGCGTGTTAACCGTTGTGATCAATTGAAAAATTTGGTTAAGCGCTTCGTTATCACTTACCGTCGGAGAAAGTAATTTAGCAAACGCTGCCCGCAGAAAGCGTGATTCTGGTTTATAATCCGCTGGAATGCCAACCATGCCGCTAGTCGCCTCATCCATTGCAATTGGCGCAATTTCTTCATCCATCTTGTAATCATAGCTACGCCCAGTTGTGCGTTCTAACCATAGTTTGACATTATTAATCTGCCAATCAAAGGTCGGTGCATTCGTGAACACGCCCAGTCTATTCTCGTAAATTTTAAATCCATTGGGGACAGAAGGCTCCACAACGATTGAACGGCCAGTTTCGTCAACAAAGACACAGTGCTGAGGTACCGACATCCCCATCATTGGTCCAGTTTCATTCGTAACCCCCACGTCCTGATTCAATTTTTCTTTAATCTCATCTAAACTGCCGTAATGAGTTAAAATCCAACTACAAATTTCCTCGCCCCGGATCGGCGTCTTGCCACTATCCTTAACTTCTTTCGTAGATACATAGCGATAGAAATGATCAAAATAAAATGAACCGCCACAAATACCACTTTCATTGATTCCATCCAATAAGACGGGAGACTTATGCAAGTCCTTCGCCCAGACAATTCCCATCACCGCTTGCTGAGTAATAAAAGGCGAAGACATTGATGAGAAATTGTAACCCTTGGGAATCTTAACTCCTGAATATTCAAAATGCTGTTCAAAATCCTGGGTTCGTCCCCAATAGGGATTCCCCTGCTTGCTAATTAATTCTATTCCGGTACAAGCCATCTGCAGCCGCCTCCTTAATTATTCGTGGATTCCGCTTCTTTTTGCGAAGGAATCATTGCAATTCCGGCACCAATCAGGGCTACTAACGCTCCCAATACAGTTACCATATACACATGAGCACCAAGTTGGGGAATCAGCAAATCCATCAAGACTGAACCAATCAGCTGACCAGCAGTCGAAGCCAAGCCCAGTAGAAGCAGTCCCAGTCCACGCACAAGCAATGCCATCAAGGCAATCGACAAAAGTCCCAGGGGTCCGCCCAAGTACATCCACCAAACGTGGGGAAGCTCGAAACTGACTTGGCCCATCCCAATTCTGACCAGCAAAATAACCGTCAGAATAGAAAAGCCAACGATGAAATTCCAAGTAATCGACACTAGCATTGAACCAGTTTCCTTGGCAATTGCGGAATTACCCGCCGGTTGCCAACCAGCAAGGATTCCCGCTAAGAACGGTAAAACGGCAAGACCGATTACTTTCGGAGCTGACCAGTTTGGCGAAACAACCAGGATCGTCGCAGCAATCGCACATACCGCGCCCAGGATCCGAGCAAAATTAAACGGCTGTTTTACCTCCACCCCAATTCCAAAACGGTCACAAAGTAATCCGGAAATCACCAGTCCGGAAATTAACGTCGTTTGAAAGGTGGCAACACCAAGAACTGAAGCGGATGCCCCTTCAGAAAAGACTACCATTGCTCCGCAAATTCCAGCAATCCAGTTCCACCATGGAAGATCATGAGCACGCATTTTTCGCGGAATAGAGGCAAACTGCGCCCTAGTCGAATGCCGGGCGAGGATGATAACCGTCATCACGACTAAGCCCGAGCCAAACGAAATGACTGCTGCCGCATTTCCATCGCCATGCAAAGTGTTACCGAGCTGACCATTTACAGCCGATTGTAACGGTGAGAGCATTCCGGCAAAAATAGTTGCTAGTACAAGTAAGGGAACCACAACGTCCTTCTTCACCCTATTGTTTGAGGAATTCATTTTCAAACCTTCTTCCCATTTCAGATCTAGTTATTAGAAAGCCAGTTAATACAACGGGAGTAAAACTCCCCGTAATTATTCCAATCCATAAATTTATTTGACGCCCAGTGAGGACCGATGTCGCTCATATAGGCCAATGACCTGCCCTTTCCAAAACTTGCGGTAATTAACAACGGATTATCATCCACGGTAAGTAAAACTTCACTCCCCTCCTTAGGGGTGGCTAATTGATAGCCAAGAATTGGCGGGAACTTGCCCAGCTTTTCAGTAATTGGGCTAGCCTTAGCGGTCTGTGGAAGTAGCCCTTGTGGAACCTCCCGCCGATCATCATACGGAAGAATATTGACCGGCAGGACATCTTCTACCGCGGTCCCGTGATAGTGCGCTTTCCCCTCAAAGCCGGCAAATGATAGGTAGCCACCTGCCATCATCAGGGCCCCACCATTTAAAACCCAACTTTTTAATAGTTCAAGTCGGTTAACGGCCGCTTCTCCCTTATTAAAAACCTTATCGGGAAGCAAAATAGAATTAGCACCTATATCCGAGAGAATAACTACATCATATTCATCCAATTCCTTGTCAGACCACGGAAATAGTTCAGGAACATCATGGGCAAATAAGTGCGTCACTGAATGACCATGTGCTTCTAGTTCTTTAACGAGGTGCGCACACCCATTTTCAAGTTTGGTGCTGGTAAAGGAGTCATAACCCTTATATTCAATCGTCGAAGAAATCCATGATTCGCCTGCAATCAAAACGTTTGCCATCTAAAGCCCTCCTTCAAGCTAAAATTGAAGTAAGTAAATGATTCTTGAAGTGATAAAGCGCTTTATCAAATTGCTAAAAAAAATCTTTTAATCCGAATGTATTTAAAATCGACCAATTTTGATATTAAGTGACATTCAAATTAAAAGAATCATTAGCAAACTTCGTCTTAAATATAACACATAATTGCGAAATGTAAACGCTTTTATTGAACAAAAGAATTATTTTTTGATCATTCGCACGGACTGACGCCTGATTAACTCGGGAGTTACGATTAATTTCTGGTGCGTAATTTTTTTATCAACAATCATTTTTAAGAGAGCTCCGACACTCTCACTAACCATTTTGGAAATTTGCTGGTCAACTGTTGTCAATGGATACTGAGTAATCACATCGTAAGGATCATTATCAAAACCAATCATTGAGAACCGGTTAAAGGCGTTTACCTGATGTTCATTAGCCCACTTGATAATTCCGAAGAGCATCATATCACTAGAACTCAAGACAGCGGTGACTTCATTATTATTAATAATAGAGCTGGCTGCCTGGTACCCACTTTCAATCGAATAGTCGCCTTCATAAAGGAAGTCGGGATGAAACGTCAAGCCATTCTTTTCTAGCGTCTGACGATAACCTTGGTAACGCTCCGGTGCGTTAACATATTGAGCTTTCCCTTGGATAAAAGCGATATTACGGTGACCATGATCAATCAGCTCCTGGGTGGCTAGAGCGGCCCCCTGAAAGTTATCAAAATTGACTGAGCAAACCTTTAATTTATCCGCAGTTGCGTTAACTAGCACGAACGGCTTCCCGGTCTCATCAATCTGCTTTTGCAGCTTCTCCATGTCTTGGTAGAAAAATTCGTTGGACGGCACTAGCAGGATACCATCAACTCCTCGCGATACCATGTTGTGAAGAATATGTCTTTCCTTTTCTGCCGAATTATTGCTATCAGCAAATAAGGTAGAGTAGCCATGCTGCGCTAATTGTTCATTGATTTCCCGTGTCATCTGGGCAAAAAAGGGGTTGGTAATGTCGGGAACAATTAAGCCAATGTTATAGCTAACGTGCCGGCTTAACGAAACCGCCGCAGAATTAGGCTGATAGTGAGTTTCTGCCGCAATCTGCTTAATCCGCTTCCTGGTCTTGTCACTGACGCGGACCGGGCGGTCATTGAGCACTAAAGAAACCGTGCTCAATGACACACCCGCGGCCTGCGCAATATCTTTCATTGTATATTTCATCGAAATTCAGTCCAATACTAGTTACTGGTTTAATTATACCAGTAATTGTTTGAGCAGATACTCCCTAAGGCAACGTAAGAGTGTTCATTTTCCGCCAAGAATTTCTCAATAATCTTAAAGACATGCAACTGTAGGAACTTTGTGTTCAAATACTCAGCCCCCTTGAGGATATACAGATCGGCCGGGACGTGCTTCTCAGCTAATTCATCGTAAAGGCGCTCACTGTCCCGCACTGGCGCTACCTTATCCTCGCTGCCGAAGAAGATCAGAAACAGCACGGTATTCTGGTCGATGTATGTCAGCGGGTTCGCCGCCTAATCCAAATCTGGTGCCACTTCGAGTTCAACCCCGAGCAGTCTGAGATAAACGAAGTCAAAGTCATCTGTTGCCCTACCCTGCTTGGCGCTCAGCGGATCCACGACACCATAAAACGGAACCTCAGCCTAGGCAGCTCTTGAAACGTCGAGGCTATCAAACTCTTTGCGGCCATTCGTCACCCCCAGCCAGATGCCCACCGGCAGGCTAACATTATTATCCATCCACCACCGGCAAATCAAAAAGCCACTGGGTAGCGTTTATCCATCCGTTTGGAAGTGGCGGATTACGGTCAGTCTCAGATCTGCCTACCCAGCCTGGCACTTGCGCGTAAGTAATAATTGTGGACACATAGCAAAAACATCCCCCACAATTGAATGAGGGATGTAAATTTCCAAACTCTATTTCACGGCTGCCTTTGATTGGATAACTACTATAAACTACCGCCTTCCTGTTGAATCACCTTTGCGGACAATCGATTTCCGAGCTTTACGGCTTCATCGATCACCATCCCTTCTTGTAAACCAGCGAGCACACCACCGCAGTGAGTATCCCCCGCGCCAATCGTGTTAACAACTTCAACCTTTTTGCCAGGAATTAGCCGTCCACCGTTTGCGTCATATAGATACGTTCCTCGTGCTCCGAGGGTAACAATGACAGGCGTCTTGGTCTTCTGGTAAATATCAGCCGCCTGCTCAGCAAGAGTTCTTTTTCCACTCAGATAGCTAATTTCGTCTTCGTTTGCGTTAACAATTGTATCCGCTTTCAAAAATTCGGTTAAAATTGCTGACTCGATATGACTAATCCGGGGTGAAGCGTCAAACATAACCAGTGCCCCCGGCTTTCGCTTACTTAAACATTTCAATATTACTCGTGCTGCTTCTGGGTCTTCCATTTCGTACCCGCTGATGTAGAAATAGTCATAATCAGTTAAGTTAATCCCTGAAAACCAGCGCTCATCCCAGTGCTGTTCAATTCCCGGAACGGTAATAAAGGTCCGCTCTCCCGAAGGCTCAACCAGGCACAGATCCCAGCCATTATCAAACGAATTTTCATGCAAAATAACCGGAATCCCTTTTTCCTTCAACGTTTGTCGGACAATCTCCGCATACTGGCCATCACCAACGGGAACCAGCAAGTCGGTACTGCCCTTTCCTAAGTAATGGCTAATTGCCCCATAGACATTGAAGGCACAGCCACCAACGTTATTGGACTTGAACTTAGCGGTAGCGTCACCGCCAGATTCTGGCATCTGTGCAATATCCATAATGACATCAACAAACGCTGCTCCTAGGATAAGACTTTTACTAGCCATGCTGCTCATCCCCTGTTCTCTTATCCTTCTTTACAAACAGGGAAAGCACAAACATCACAATAATTGCAGCAATTCCCGAAACAAAGACTGCTAAACTACTGTTATTTTCAAAGATCCCGTGCGCAAATGGTCCCCTGTAGACAGCATTTGATGTAAAGAGGAAGCCAAAAACAGTAGCAACGACCCAGGAAATAATCCCTGGCCAGTTATAGCGAACTGGCGAATCCTCCTTCATTAAAAAGACGTCATAACCTTGGCGACGATAAATCACGTTATCAACAAGGAAAATAGCTACCCAGGAGGCTAAACAGATCCCCAGGAAGTTCAAAAAGAGCTCAAAGTTGGTTAAAAAGTCACCGGAGATAAATAAAACATAAATGGAAATGACAACAATAATTAACGCATGAATTATCAGGGAAGTTTTCTGGGTAACTTCAATTCCAATCGTTGCTAAGTTGATTCGCGCAGACCTGAAAGATACTAGACATTGTGGAATAATTCCACCTGCCGCAACCAGGAAGTACAGGAAGCCAAACCAACTCGGAATCGCATTATACATCACTTGATAGGGGTCACTAGACGTCGCTAAACTAGGTGAAATCGTACTCAGGAGAACTCCACCGGCCATTAAAATGAACAGCGGTGTTGCGGCCCCCATCGTTGTATTCCAAAATGTTGCAGATAACTTGGTGTCAGGCCGGACATAAGCTCCCCAGTCGGCCGCTGCCATTGACCAGGAAATACTCGACCCTGCTGCAACAAAGGCAACTGCTGGTAGCCACCCCGTAAGCCAGCTCCCTGCTTTCATCGAGAAGGCTTCACCCCAGTTGGCATTTATTAAGAACATAATGAGCATTACCAAGGTTAAGGCACCAAAAATCCAGCTCAGCCAAGTTTGAATTTTCGCAAGAGTGTCCTCCTTAAATATCCCCGATAAGATAACCAAGCCGGCGAAAATCACTAGGCAAATAAACTTCGTAAACCCAGTTTGAGGGACTTTGATGGTCTTCAACATTGCTGAAAATAACAACGTCCCGGTAATAACATTGACGGCCAACCAGCCGACCATGTTGAGCCAGGCCATAAAGTTTGGAATCTTATTCCCATAAGTCCCAAACGCCGCACGACTCATCTTGAAGGTAGTTACCCCCTCACGCCGGCCAATCATCGCTACCCAACCGGGAATTGCAAAAGTCAACGCTCCAATTAACGCTGCCGTAATGGATTGCCAAAATGACAAACGATAGCTGACAATAATTGCACCATAAACAAACCCCATTATCCCGATATTAGCTGCAAACCAATTGTAAAACAATTTCCCCGGACTTAATGTCTTATCTTCTTCTGGAACTTTAACAAAGTCATTATTCATGAGAAATCACCTCATTATTTTCTAGCCATTGAAAGTGCTAATCTGTTGCGCAAACTCCTTAATATTATGTTGTGGATTCTTGTGATCAATTAAATTCTTCCAGTCAGCTGGAATTGCCTGAGCACCAACTTTGGCTCCGCAAATCGCAGTTGCCATGGCTCCAATCGTGTCCGTGTCCCCACCTAAATTAGTGCAGATAATTGCGCTCTTTTTTACGTCTCGAGCGTAATAAGCAATCGCAACGGCAGCTGGAATGCTTTCGGAAACCATCGTCCCCGTCCCTACCGTGTTGTAGATTGCCTGACTAAAGGCTGCGTCGTCGCCAGCGTATTTTTCAGCGAGCTGCAGGCCAACTTCAAGCCGTTCCTTGTTATGGGCCGCCCAGGTTGGCGCCCCGAGCTTGAAGCCAGCATCGTTTGCTTTTTCTGCGTAGGCAATAATGCTGTCCCAATCATAATCTGCTAAGGCAGCCGTTACCGCCCCAGCAACCATTGCAGCCCCACTAATGGCAACATCGCTTGAGTGTGTAATCTTTGTAACTTCATAAACCATCTCGACCAGCTCATCCAATTGATCAGGGGCATACAGAGTTCCAATTGGTGAAACCCGCATCCCACAGCCATTTGTGAGGGCCGATTTGGTGACCTCGGAGGGATTTTCCCCCTCCTTAACCAGAGTCAGAGCCGCCTTACTGCTTGGTCCAAGAATATTATTGGTCCAGGCGCCGACCTGGTCAGCCCATTTCATAATGTGCTTAACGATTACTCGGGTATCAGGTTGCCAGTTAGTTTCAATGAGCGCATCCAGGATTGCAAACGCCTGGTTGGTATCGTCGGTATACTCGCCTGCTTTGAAGTTAATCGCAATGTCGTTGTCTTCAGTACCATCTAAAAAAGTCGTAATGTGCTTGCCAAACTTGGCTTGAATTTGCTGAATCGGCCAAAGCTCAGTTGGCATCCCCATTGCATCGCCAATCGCTTGTCCATATAAAGCTCCCAAAATTTTATCAATATCTCTCATGCTGTGCACTTCCTCTTACATTCCTAACGTCAAATCAAATTCTGCATAATGACTATAAATAACTTTTACCCTCTCGACCATTTCACCATTCTGATCATGAACGATCCCCTCTGCTTGTAGCAAGGCAGAATGTTCATCGCAATCGAGCAGCTTGGCTTCCTCTTGATTAGCCGACAAGGCAGACATCCGAAGGAGTGAAGTCGATGGGTAGGTCTTATATTCCTGCCGGATAGTTTCATACAGAGACTGCTTAGAAAAATCATAGCCGTTCAAACCGGGAAACCGTTGTAAGTCAAGTACTGACTCATCAAGGGTCATCGGGGTCAGATTTTGATCTGCTTTAATTAGTCGTAACCGGCGCAAAACATACAGCTCTCGTCCATTTTCGTGCTTAATCTCTGCCGAAATAATTCTGTTAACAGCGACAGCTCCAATTTGGCGAGCGTAGTCAGAAAAGCCTTTAAAGTTAAAGAGCTTGACTCTTGGCTTAGTCTGCCGGACAAAAGAACCCTTGCCTTGAACTTTTTCAATTAGGTTCATCTGTTCAAGGTCTTTTAGGGCCTTTTGCACCGTTGTCCGCGTGACATCAAACATTTTTGAATATTCTGTTTCAGAGGGCAGTTTATCCCCAGCCTTTCTATTAGTAAAAATATCATTCTGAATTGCTGAAACTATTTGTGCGCGCAAGTTACCATTCCGATCTAAATACATTATTACCATCCTTACCACTTGAGTACTCAAGTACATGTTAACACCAATTTGTAGAATAGCAAGCGCTTTCTTGAGGTGAAAAAAATTAAAGTATAACAAATCCTTGTGGTCCCTATTAATAATTTCAGTAGTAAGTAGAATATAAAAAAGCACCCCCTCAGAATACCGAGGGAATGCTGCATGTAAATTACATAATATAAGCAATACGAACAAAGCTATTCATTTGATGGTATAATGTTCACATTAATTGAGGAGGTCCACCGACATGAACAAAACCGATTACATCAACTCTCTCCACCTTCAGCCCCATCCGGAGGGCGGCTGGTACCGCCAGGTTTATCATAGTGCTGACACGTTTGCACCGGCCACGGTAAATAAGGATCGCTACTACTATACATCCATCTACTTCTTGCTGGATGCCAGCTCGCCATCACACTTTCACCGGCTGAAGCATGACGAGCTCTGGTATTATCACGCTGGTGACCCGATTACGATTTACAGCCTCTACCCTAATGGTTCGTCTAATCAAGTCATCCTCGGCCCCCATCTGGACAAGGGCGAACAACTCCAGTACCGGGTATCAGCTGGCGTTATCTTTGGCTCAGCAGTTAACGCGAATGGCTTTAGCCTGGTTAGTTGTGCTGTTGCACCCGGCTTTGACTACCATGATTTTGAAATCTTTGACCAAAAGACTCTGTTGGCTAAGTACCCACAAAATCGTGATGTGATTGAGAAGCTTGCTTATGAGAGGATTGATGATGAGGGTAGTAAATAGGAGCCATAGCATAACGCTAGATCTCTGCTTAATTGTTATCTTAAGGAAAACAAAAAGTGGTTACTATTCTTCATTTGATATGATTCTCGTCTAATATGAACTAAAAATAAGAGGCAAACTTTGCTTGTGGGTAAAGCCGAATTTCTATTGCCACCGTAGCCATCAAACATATGATTCCCCGGTAATTATCGTCAACTATCTTACCGACTGTGGAGCCAGCACAAGTATAGTAATAATAAAATATCGCCAGTTGATGGTTAATAAACTCTTTAACTGTTCCGGCTACCCAGAAATAGCTAATTTCATAAGCATCATCGAATACTTTAAAAGACGTTTCATCCATATGAACAACTGTTTCTTGGCAAGTTAATTTTAATAGTCGTTGATACAACGGCTCTAGATAGACTTGACTTACTTTGATGATGCTGGCTGGTAACTGCATCCTTTAAGCAATTCTAACACTTGCCATAGCCTAATTTAACGATGAAAAGGCTGCGCCAAATTAAATTTGTTCTCTGCAGCTTTAGCTAAAATTGAACTAAAAAAGTAACTATGCGTTATGAAGTGAACCTCGTAAGCTGGATACTTTAATTTAGACAATTCTTTCCAAGGTAAGATTCCGACATTCAATCAGAGTCTTGCCTTTTAGTATGTAACTTATCCGATTTTAATTGTAAGCAGTTATCATCAAGAAGTAATTGAAAAATTTGAACAACACAATTGTTAATCAAGCTTTAGTTGATAGATTGTACGTTTGTTTAAGGGCAATCAGGCAATCACAAGGGCGATTCAAAGAAGCCATCAACAATGCGTTGAGATTAAAGGGACGGGTATATCGAATCCTTGAGAATGGTCAAGTTCCCTTAACCAATAATTAGGTAGAGTCATCGGTCCAACCAGTTACTTTAATACGCAAGAATAGCTTATTTGCTAAAAGTAAAGCTTGAACACAAGCAAGTACGATTATCTCCACTAAGCTAAAACAATTAGATGTCTATAAGTATTTCAAGTACTTATTTGGCAAAAGGGCAAAAGAAGCTCAATTAGATTGTCATGAAATAAACAATGAGCGATTTTTTCAGCCCGTTGATATACCCCACCTTATATCGCCATTAACTGGAAGAATATGAAAGTAGCCCGTGCCGTCTCCAGGCACGAGCTGCTTAACAACAAAACTTATTCGATTTTTCTTGACGAAAAGCCTACCATTATATGTCTATTCTAAGGAATAGTACATCATTATAATACTCATTAAAGATCTTCAACTACCTTCGAAAGTCATCCCACTAAAGCCTAATCACTCACGCCTGCCATACTTTATCTGATAAATGGATAGACATAGACTGAGCATAAGGGGAATAGTGTACACAACCGGATACAGATATCTTCTTCCTTCAAATAAAGTCGAAACAGGAGCGAGCCAACACCCTAATAAAATAGAAAGACCTAACGGAATAACACTAAGCCAATAAAATTTTACCTCCTCTAAGCCCCATTTTCTCAAAAAAGTTGCAGTGATAAATAATGGCAAAACAGAAGCATATAAACCATATGAAAGTAGTAGCTGCAAAATAGGATTTTTATAAAGATTGTCAAAAACTGTTTGGACAGCCTGACTTGATTTTCTAAACTCTCCCTGTCTAACAGCTGCCGAAGTTGGTATTAATTTAGGATCTAACAAATTATGCCAATCCATCGACATCAATGGATCATATTCTGCAAACGAAAACCACCCAGACACCATCGCATTAAATGCTGCAATATAAGTCCGCGGATGCCGTCTACCCTCCTTAAACCAACTAACCAAATAATTCTTATATTGCTTATAATTGCCACGATCGGTATATCCCTTTACAGGATCCGCATTAGTAGGATTATAGACTTTCCCAATATTTTTACCATCAAGTAGGACGTTTATTGAGTTAAATTCCGCCTTTGTCACATCTTTTGAATGGTATTTAAAATACCTCGCAGTTTGTTGAAACGGAACCGAGAACATTTCTTGCTTCCCACTTGGCGCCACATTTAACGTTCTTTTTACTCCTGTTAAAAGGCCCAGTGCAATTATCACGCTGCAAACCAGAGTAGCAATTGAATATTTCCTATACTTTGGGATAAACAGGCACACCGCTACCAACGAAAAAGTAACTATATAAATTCCAACCGATTTCGTAATAATGCAAAGAATAGCAAATAGACCAAGCAAGCTATCGTATTTAAAATTAGAAAATACCCGCCCTTGGGTTCGCAAAGCCTCAATAAATAGGATAATGAAAATGACATAAATCCAAGAAAACAATGCGTCTTTAGAAATAGTTTGAGCACTGATTGGAAAGATCGGACACAATGCGTAAAACAGAAGCATCGCCAAAACATATCCCGATTTTAACTTCAAGTATCTATGAGCATAGTAGGTAGTCAGTGAAAAACTAAATGCCGTTAAAAGCTCTTGGACAAAAGAGTAAACGAAAAATCCTAACTGCCAATTGTCCAGTTTCTCACCAAAGGGGGTAATAATTGCACCCATTATTAGAGTATCAAAAATTGGATGATGATTTGAAAATACTCCGTCATGGTTTCCCTTATAAAAATACTGAATAAATTGCGCTAATTGTCCCCAGGTATCATTAATCAATGTCCCGGGATACAGAGCAATTATTATTGGTAGCCAAAACAATAGGATAATTACAAAAAACAACCATAAATTATGCTTACTGTGTAATATTTTATTCCAAGCATTAAATAGGCCGTTAAATTCACCTATATATACCGGACTAATAATATTTCTAACTATTAGTCTTCTAGCAAAGTAATTAATCACACTCAAAACAAAAAACACTACTAAAACTGTTACTAAATATGAGGATGAGAAATCACAACTGCCGCTCTCAATATAGGTCAAGTCCAAAATGTTGGTGTAAATTAAATTCCGCGAATTTATCATTTCACAA